>ERZ1740067.44-NODE-44-length-96629-cov-6.705687_pt1 | contig 96629 bp, 69 predicted proteins | sample MGYA00581736_ERZ1740067 | MGnify/ENA primary metagenome ERZ1740067 (study PRJEB43018, sample SAMN04849236) | marine metagenome | isolation source: floating plastic debris | place: Pacific Ocean | collected 2008-08-27 | study: EMG produced TPA metagenomics assembly...
TGTCAGCGGCACTTGAGAATGACGGACGCACTCTGGGCGGGGGCGGTGCGGCAACGGGCGAAGAGGCATCACCCATCAGCTCTTCGGTGAGCGCCGCGACCGCATCGTCAAGGTCGGCCGCGTCATCGACCTCGCCGATCGTGGGCGAATCAACGTTTGCATCTGCATCGTCGGTATCGCTTTCCGCCACGTCGTCTTGGGCGACTTCGGCAGCGGGCGCTGGGGCCTCTTCTTCTGCGGTGTGTTCGATGTCGGCTTCCGCGACGTCCGATGTCGCCTCGTCTTGCTCGCCAGCGGGCTCGGGCGGCTCCGCGTCGGTTGCGCTTGCCGCCTCCGCCGCATCGTCATCGGCAAGACTCCGCTCGGCCGCGTCGCACGCGTCGTCGAGTTCGCTGAGCAGGCGCGAGACCATGTCGTCGAGGCCTTCGTCTTGCCCGGCGTCTTGTCCCGCGTCTTGGCCCGCTTCGTCCGCGAGCGCACCGGCATCGAGCGCGTCCTCGACGCGTTGGTCCTGCTGGTCGGCTGGTTGGTTGCCAGCGTGGTCGCTCACGGTTCCTCAGATCATCAACGTCGGCCGCCCGTCGCGGGCGAGCGGGCGGGGACATTCCCGGACCCACCCACCGCATCATCGACCAACGCCCGCGCCGACTCAAGACCGGTTCACCGCCGTCTCGCACGCTGTCCACCGGTGACGCACAGTCCAGATAACCGGCTGCACCCCACGTATCCGGCCCAAATCCGCTCCCGGCCCACATCCGCGATATAACCCGAGGTATGAGCGTGCACCGCGTCCATCTCACGCAGGGCCTTGCTGGCGAGGGCGAGCACGTCGCGATCACGGGCGACGAGGCCCAGCACACGGTCCGCGTGAAGCGGCTCGCGACGGGCGACCCGATCGAACTTCTCGACGGCCAAGGCCGAATCGCAGCCGCGACCATCGCCGGTGCCGAAAAGCTCGGGAAGAAATCGGGCTGGTCGCTCACCGCCCGGATCGACGCGGTCAGGGTTGAGCCAGCGTCAACACCCACCGTTCACGTCCGCACCGCCCCGCCCAAGGGCCCAAGGCTGGAGCACATGATCGATCAGCTCGCCCAGTCGGGCGCCGCGTCGTGGGGGCCTTTGATTACCAAGCGGACCGTGGTCGACCCGCGCGAGGGCAAGCTCGCCCGGCTCGAACGCGTCGCCGCCGAGGCGAGCAAGCAGTGCGGCCGGGCGTGGTCACTCACCATCGAGCCGGGCATCGGATTTTCAGAGGCATTCGCCAGCGCCAGCACAACCGTCCTCGCCGATGCCTCCGGCACCACGCTGGGCGACGCGAACAGCACGGACCCGCGCAACGATCACGTCACGCTGCTCATTGGTCCGGAGGGCGGTTGGGACCCGCGCGAGCTTGCTGCGGCACGCGACGCGGGCGTGCGGATCGCACGATTCGGCCCGCACGTGATGCGCGTCGAGACCGCGGCCGTGGTCGCCGCCGCGGCGCTCCTGGCTGCACACGCGCCCGTGACGCCTGCCACGCCGGGCTGACCACTACGCTGTGTTCACGCCCCGCCCACCGGCCGGGCTCCACGGAGGAATCGCCGATGTGCCGCTTTGTCGCCGCGTGTGCTGTTGCATCGACCATGACCACGTCGGTTGTCGCTCAGGTGCAAAGCGCCGAGGTGCGAGCGACCGGTGAGGCGATGGCTGTGAGCGCGATCGAGTATCTACGCACCCAGCAGGACACCGACACCGGCGGCTGGGCTGTAAACCCGCGCGGCCCCGATCTGCCCGCGATCACCGGCCTTGTCGTCACCGGCATGGTGCTCGATCCGCGCGTCACGCCCGCCGATCCCGCGATCGCGCGCGCCGTCGACTACATGCTCTCCTTCCGCCAGCCCGACGGCGGGATCTACGACGCCATCCTGCCCTCGTACAACACCGCGATCTGCCTGAGCGCACTCGCCCGCGTGCTCGTCGATAGCGAAGACTTCGCGAGCGCGGCCCAGGCCCGCGCCGCGATCGCACCCGCCCAGCGCATGCTCGGCAGACTGCAATGGTCCGAGGATGCGCTCGCCGGCGATGAGGTCGCGGGCGACACGACCGGCCGGGTCACGCGCGAGCACCCTTTTTACGGCGGCATCGGCTACGGCGGCTCAGGGCGGCCCGACAACTCGAACCTCAACCTCATGCTCCAGGCACTCCACGACTCGGGCGTGCCCGCGACCGACCCCGCGTACCAACGCGCACTCGTCTTCCTTGAGCGCACACAGATGGTTGACGAGATCAACGACATGCCCTACGCCGACGGATCAAGCCAAGGCGGCTTCATCTACGCGACGAGCCCCAACGGCGACGAGATCGGCGTCGGCGAATCCAAGGCCGGCGAGATCGAAGAGACGCTCTCCGACGGCACGACCGCGTCACGCCTGCGCTCGTACGGCTCGATGACCTACGCCGGCTTCAAGAGCTACCTTTACGCCGAGCTCGATCGCGACGATCCGCGCGTGATCGCCGCGTACGCCTGGCTGCAAGACAACTACACGATGGCCGAGAACCCCGGCATCGGCACCGACGGCCTGTACTACTACTACATCACCCTCGCCCGAGCACTCAGCGCCTGGGGCGAGCCGATGATCGCGGTCTCGGGAGAGCCCAACGATTGGGCGGCCGATCTCATCGAACAACTCGCAACACTCCAAAATGGCGACGGCTCATTCCGCTCCGTCGACGACCGCTGGATGGAAGACAACCCCGTGCTCATCACGGCGTACAGCCTGATCGCACTCCAACACGCGCTCCACGGCGCACCCGAGCCGCTCACCAACGGAGATACTCCATGACCACCGCAACGCCCACAACAACCGAAGCAACAACGACCGCGCCGGCCTACGACCAGCTCCGCGCACGCCTCCGCGAGGTCGCCCATCTCACCGCGGTTGCACACCTCGCCGGCTGGGACCAGGAGACCTACATGCCCGCGGGTGGCGCGGCCGGCCGGGCGAATCAGTCCGCGGCCCTCGCCGCGGTGATCCACCAGCGATCGACCGACGCAACACTCGGCGAGCTGATCGCCGCGTGCGAGGCCGACGACAACGTGCAAGCCAGCCCGCGCGACGCGGCAAATATCCGCGAGGTGCGACGTGACTACGACCGCGCGACCAAGCTGCCCGAGTCGCTTGTGTCCGAGCTCGCCCGCACGGGCTCGCAGGCCCAGGAAGCATGGAAGGTCGCCCGCGGCGCGAACGATTTCAAAGCCTTTGCGCCCTGGCTCGAGAAGATGCTCGACCTCTCGCGCCAGAAAGCAGAGTGCTACGGCACGCCCGAGGGCGGCGAGCTCTACGACGCGTTGCTCGATGAGTACGAGCCGGCTGCGCGGGCGTCGGAGATCGATGCGATCTTCACGCCGCTGGGCGAGCGCCTCAGCGCACTGATCGCTGATCTCCGCGAGAACGGCACCGAGCCGGACGACACGCCACTGAACACGCGCATCCCCGAAGAGATGCAGCACGCGCTGGGCCTCCGCGTGCTCGAAGTGATCGGCTTCGATCTCAAGCAAGGTCGGCTCGACGTCACCACGCACCCATTCTGCCAGGGCGTCGGCCCGGGCGACACGCGACTGACCACGCGATACCGCGACGAGCGCTTCACCGACGCCCTCTATGGCACCATGCACGAGGGCGGGCACGGCCTCTACGAGCAGGGGCTCCCGCGGCACAGCGAGGGCGACCCCTTCGGCGAGCCGATCGCCGACGCGATCTCGCTGGGCATCCACGAGAGCCAGTCCCGCATGTGGGAGAACTCGGTCGGCCGAAGCAAGGCGTTCTGGACGTGGGCGCTGCCCGTCGTGAACGAGACCTGCGGCAACGCGCTGGGCGACTACACCGTCGAGCAGATGAACGCCGCGGTCAACACCGCCAAGCCCAGCTTCATCCGTGTCGAGGCCGACGAGGCGACGTACAACCTGCACGTCATGCTCCGCTTCGGTCTCGAGCGCGCGATGATCAAGGGCGACCTTGCTGTGCAAGATCTGCCCGGCGCGTGGAACGAGCGCTTCAAGCAACTGCTCGGTATGGACGTGCCCGATGACCGCCGCGGCTGCCTGCAAGACGTTCACTGGTCGTTCGGCCTGGTCGGTTACTTCCCGACGTACACGCTCGGCAACCTCTACGCCGCGCAGTTCTGGGAGACGATCAACGAGGCGATCCCAACGCTCGACGACCAGATCGCGGCCGGCGAGATGGGCGAGCTGCTCGCGTGGCTTCGCACGAACATCCACGCCCACGGCCGACAATATCACGCGGGCAAGCTGTGCGAGCGCATCACGGGCAAGCCCCTCGGCGCCGACCCGCTGCTCCGCCACCTCGAAAGCCGACTCCGCCCTGTGTACGGCCTGTAAACGGATCGTCAGAGCCGCGTGCGTGAGCACGCGGATGACCGTTCAGGCACCAGCATCGCGACCCGCGCAACTGGTCACGCATCCGCGTGCTCACGCACGCGGCTCGGCTACGCATGGGCTGCCAGTTCCTCGGCGAGCGCATCGGCAAGGTGTGCGTACTGCGACTCTGTGTTGTAGATCTGCGCGCTGATGCGCAGCATGCGTGCCCGGCGCGACGGCAGGCTCCAGACAGGCACCTGCACGCGATGCGTGCGCACGAGGCGCTCTTGGAGCGGGTCCTCGTACCCGCCCGGCCGCGTGCCTCCCGATGCGAGCCCGTCGCCGGGCAAAACGAGTGATGCCATGGTGCCGAGCATCGAGTCGGGCGCGGGCGGCTCGATGTCGAGGCGTTCGCAGATGATGTCACGGCCGCGCCGGGCGAGCGACGCGTTGTGTGCGCGGATCGCGCCCCACCCGCCGCCGATCTCGCTGATGATGTCGACGGCTGCGGGCGCGGTGAGGAACGCGGTGTAGTCGCTTGTGCCGGTGTAATCGAACAGCGCGAGCAGGCGCGAGCGATCAGGCCGGTCGAGGTGTGCGCGCGCCGAGAGGACCAACGGCTCAAACCCCTCGCGGTACTTCGGCGCGATCCAAAGCACGCCCGAGCCCTTCGGTGCGCACGGCCATTTGTGCATGTTCGCTGTGAAGTACGCGGGCGAGACTGATTCGATATCGACCTCGATCTGCCCCGGCGCGTGCGCACCGTCGAGGATGACCTCAACGCCCCGCGCGCGGAACTCGCGGACGAGCCGGGCCGCGGGGAGCACGAGCGCGGTGGGGCTTGTGATCCAGCTCAGGATCGCGAGTTTGGTCTTTGGCGTAACGCCCGCGAGCAGCGCGTCGACGAGCTGGTCCTCGTGCTGTACGGGCCACGGCAGCGAGACCTCGCGGACGGACAGTTGTTTGGTCTTCGCGAGGCGTTTCGCTTCGCTTATGCACGCGGAGTACTCGTGGTCGTTGACGAGGATCTCGTCGCCGGGCTCGAGCGGGTGGTTCCAGAGTGCGGTCGCGACGCCGGTCGTCGCGTTGGGCACATTGACAAGTCCCGCCGCATCGCACCCGAGCCAGGTGGCGAGCTTCTCCCGCGCCTCGTCCATCTGCCGTTCCATGTCGACCATGAAGAACTCGACCGGCTCGCGCTCTATCGCCGCGCGGATTCGCGACTGCTCTTCGAGCACGCGTCGCGGGCACGCGCCGTACGAGCCGTGGTTTAAAAACGCGATGGTGGGGTCGAGCACGAAGTGCTCGGCGAGCGACGAGGGTGGCGGCGGTATGGTCGGCATGGTCCCAGACTAGCGACGCGCCATGCCGCGGCACCCGCGCGATCACCCGCGCAGTTCAGCCCTGCGTGTCGAGCGTACGACCGACGACCACGCGTCCGGCTTGCACGCCCGTCGCTGCCGCGTTGCGGTCGGCGGGGTGGCGGTAGAGCGGCATGCCGTCGGTGCTCGGCTTGGGCGTGTCGCCCGAGAAATCGACCGAGCCCGGCACAGCCGCGGCGACCAACCGCGAGACCGGGCCGGAAGCCTTGGTCTCAACCGCCGGCGGGATCCGCATCGTGTCGCGGACGTGGTCAACGCCCTGCGTGCGCTCGGCAGCAGGAGGGCCTGTGGCCGGGCGAACCGTCATCGTCGGCGCGACGCCATACGACTGGGCAAGCCGCAGCGAGGCGGGTGTTGCCATGGGGTTCGAGCTGGGGCCGACGGGTGTGGTCATGGTATGGTCGCGGTTGCGGCTCAGAAGATCGGACCGCTCAGGCCGCGGACTCCAGAATCGCAACGATCTCGCGGCCGCGGTCGTCGGCGCGGTTGTCGGCCCAGCCTCGGGCGGTCCGGCCGGTGTTATCCATAGCCCGCGGGTCTGCGCCGGCGTTGAGCAGCACGAGCACACGCTCGACATCACCGCGATCGGCGGCGCGCATGAGCGGCGTCAGCCCGTCGTTGTCGGCGATGTTTACGTCGGCGCCGGCACCGATGAGCGCATCAAGCACGGCGACCTCGGCCTCGTTGGCGGCGGCGATGACGAGCGGCGTGCGGCCGTCGTTGTCGCGATCGTTGACCTGCGCACCCGCCTCGATCAGCAGGCGCACCTTGTCAGGGCTCCCGGCGACGGCTGCGAGGTGCAGAGCGGTCTGGCCCCACTTGTTTCGATAGTCCACGTTCGCGCCACGGGCGAGCAGGCGACGCACGCTCTCGGCTTCGCCGCGTGCACCCGACGCCATCATCAGCGCGGTCCAACCGTCACTCGACCGCGCGTCGAGCGGCGGGTCTTGCTCGAGCAGCACGTCGACCATGTCTGCGCCCGCCCAGCCCGCCGCGTAGATCAGCGCGGTCCGGCCATCCTTCGATGATGCGTCGGCTTTCGCGCCCTTCTCGAGCAGGAGCTTCGCGGTCTCGATGTCCTGCGAAATGATCGCGGACATGAGCGGCGTCATGCCTTGCTGCCAGGGGTCGCCGCCATCGCGGCGCACGTCGACATCGACACCCTTCTCGAGCTCGCGGCGCACGGCCGCGGCGTCGCCGTCTTCCGCTGCCAGATGAATTGCCGAGAACGCCCCGCCGTAGCGCTCGTCGTGCTCGAGCTCGGCCGACAGCTCTCGGACCGCCGCGAACAGCAACCCGCCGGCCACCAGCAGGCTGATCACGATCACGACCAGTGAGACGCTTCGGTTCGACGATGCCATCGCGGTGTTTCCCTTCGACTCGCAGATATTTAACCAACTCGCAACTTCGGTCGGGCGGGCGTTGTCGCACGCGGCCGCTCCGTATTGAACCACACGCGGCGTGCCGCGCCAACCGGGGCACTTGCCCCGGAGCTTTCACCCGGCCCACGCTGAAGGAGACTTACGCTCGCGTGGGTGGTCTGTCAGGGTTGGCTCACGCACTGGCGATGTGATTAGTCCTCGTCGCCGTGGCCGCCAAAGGCCGCGATGACCTCCTGCTGCACGTGCGGCGGGGTCTGCTCGTCGTGGCTGTACGCCATCGAATAGCTCCCCGCGCCATGCGTAATGCTCTTGAGCTCCGTCGAGTAATTCTGCAACTCGCCCAGCGGCGCGTGGGCTCGGATGACGACCTGGTCGCCCGTGCCCATGTCGGTGTCCTGCACGCGACCACGCTTGACCGACAGGTCGCCGGTCAGGTCGCCCATGAACGACGCCGGCGCGTTGACCTCGACCTCGACAAAGGGCTCGAGCAGCGCGGGCTTTGCCTTGCTCACCGCCTCTATGAAGGCCCGCTTGCCCGCCTTGATGAAGGCGATCTCCTTGGAGTCCACCGCGTGGTGCTTGCCGTCGAAGACCTCGACGCGCACGCCCGTCATCGGATAGCCCGCGACCGCGCCGTGCTCGAGGACCTGGCGGATGCCCTTCTCGATCGCGGGCATGAACTGCCGCGGGATCGAGCCGCCCACGGTGCCGTTGACAAACTCGAACCCGGTCTCGTGCTCGGCCGGCAACGGCGCCACGCGCAGGTGCACCTCGCCGAACTCGCCCGAGCCGCCGGACTGCTTCTTGTGCCGATGGCTCGCCTCGGCCTCGGCCCGGATCGTTTCCTTGTACGCGACCTTCGGGATCGACGTGGTCACCTCGATGCCGAACGCGTCCTTGAGCTTCTCGAGCGCCACACGGAGATGTAGCTCGCCCAGCCCGCGGAGCACAGACTGCTTCGTCGCAGCGATGCGATCGAACCGGAGCGAGGGGTCCTCGTCGGTCAGTTTGTGGATGGCGCTGGCGAACTTGGTCTCGTCCTTATGGTCTTTGAGCTCGATCGCCAGGCCGTACATGGGCTCGGGCAGGGGCAACGGCTTGAGGTGCAGCGTCGCCTCGTCGTGGTCGCCGTGCAGCACGCCGTCGAAGCGGACCTCCTCGATCTTCGCGACAGCGCCGATGTCACCCGGCCCGATCGCCTCGACGTCGACATGCTCCTTGCCCTGCCGCTTGATCACGTGCGCGATACGGATGGGCTTCCGTGCGTCGTCGATGAAGACATCGCCCTTTGCCTTGATAGTCCCCTGGTGCACGCGGAACACCCCCAGCTTGCCGACGAAGGCGTCGGAGGCAACCTTGAAGATGTGCGCGATCGCGGGCTTGTCCGCGTCGGCGACGGGCACGACCTGCTCCTCGCGCGCGTCGTCGTCCTCGTCCACGCGATGCAGGAAGGGGCGCGGGTTGCCCTCGAGCGGATTGGGCAGCAGGCTGGCGAAGATGTGCATGAGGTCCTTGATGCCCGCGCCTTGCTTGGCCGAGACGAACGTCACCGGGATCAGGTGCGCATCGCGCAGCGCCGCCTCGAAGGCGTCGTGCAGCTTCTTGGGGTCGAGCCCCTCCTCGCCCTTTTCGAGATAGGTGTTCATCAGGTCGTCCTGCATCTCGACGATCTGCTCGACGATCATCTGGTGCGCTTCGGAGACGCTGGAGAAGTCGGCATCGTCGCCCTCGGAGTCCGAGCCGTCGTGCTCGAAGACGTTGATGACGCGCGAGCCGCCCTTCGCGGGCAGGCCGATGGGCAGGCACTCGTTGCCAAACGCGTCCCGCACCTGCTCGAGCAGCCCCGCGCAGTCGGCCTCGGGGTGGTCGATGCCGTTGATGATGATCATGCGCGGTAGGTTGCGCTGCTCGGCGACCTTCATGAGTCGGCGGACGGTCGTGTCGATGCCGCGCGCCGCGTCGATCATGACCGCGACGGTCTCGACAGCTGGGAAGCAGGCGATGGCTTGGCCCAAGAAGTCGCCGCGTCCGGGCGTGTCGATGAGATTGACCCAATGGCCCTCGTGCTCGAAGTGCAGCACGCTGGGTCGGATGGAGTGGCCGTGGTGTTTTTCTTCGTCCGTCCAGTCGCTGATGGTGGTGCCATCCTCGATCGTGCCGAGCCTCTGGATCGCGCCGGCCTCGAAGAGCAGCCGTTCGGCGAGCGTCGTCTTGCCCGCGCCACCCGAGCCAACCAAAGCGATGTTGCGGATGTCGGCGGGGTTGCGAACGGCCATGGTCGGACTCCTTGAAGATCGTGTCCAGATGCCTCGCCAGAACGACCCAGCGAGCGGCGCATTCTATAACGGACCGCCTTGTCCGTTCAACGGGTCGCCCAGACACGGCCCCCCGGGTCCGCATCATCGATCCCCGCCGGCGACCGTCTACCGTCCTACCCCATGACTCCCCCACGCCCCGTCGTCACCCGCTTCGCCCCCTCGCCCACCGGTCACCTGCACATCGGCGGGGCCCGGACCGCGCTATTTTGCTGGGCCCATGCGAGGAGGGCGGGCGGCTCGTTCATCCTCCGCGTCGAGGACACCGACCAGGCCCGCTCCTCCGAGGACGCGACCAAGGGCATCCTCGAAGACCTCGCCTGGCTGGGCATCGAGTGGGATGAGGGTCCGGATCTCGAGCACGCCGGCCGAAACATCGGCGGCGACCCGCGCAGCGTCGGCCCATTTCATCAGGCCGAGCGCCTCGACATCTACGCCGAGCACTTCGAACGCCTCATCGAGCAGGGGCTCGCCTACCCCGCCTTCGACACCGAGGAGCAGCTCGCCGTCCGCCGCGACGCGGCCCGCGAGGCCAAGCAAACCTTCCGGTACACGCGCGCCGATGACTACGACGCCGAGGGCTCGCTCGCCCGGATGCGCAACAGCGAGCCGCACGTGCTCCGCTTGCGCACGCCCGCCGAGACGATCGTCGTGCACGACGACGTGCTCGGCGAGGTCAGCTTCGACGCCGACCACATCGACGATTTCATTATCCGCAAACGCGACGGCTTCCCCACGTACCACTTCGCCGTCGTCGTCGACGACGAGCTCATGGGCGTCACGCACGTCATGCGCGGCCAAGAGCACCTCAACAACACACCTCGCCATGTCGCCCTCCAGCGTGCGCTCGGCTTCCGCACGCCCTCGTACGCGCACCTGCCGCTGATCTTCAATCCTGACGGCTCGAAGATGTCGAAGCGCGACAAGGACAAAGCGGCCCGCGCCGCAGCGCGTGACACCAAGCTCGACGCGCCGTCCGTTCCGGGAGTCGACGAGGCGACATTCGCGAAGTGGCTCAAGGACAAGTCGACTCAGCTCCCGCAGGGCCAGCTCGTGGCGCTCGCGGAACATCTGGAACTGTCGCTCCCCGAGATCGACGTCGAGGACTTCCGCCGCGCGGGGTACTTGCCCTCGACCGTGTGCAACTACCTGGCGCTGCTCGGGTGGAATCCGGGCGTCAAGAACGACGACGGCACCGATCTCGAACGCTTCGACATGGCGTACCTCGCCGAGCACTTCGCGCCGGATCGTCTGGGCAAGACCGCGAGCAAGTTCGACCGAGCCAAGCTGGCTGCATTCAGCGGCGACGACCTGCAGACCATGGACCCCGCGAAGTTCGAGGCCGAGTGGCGCACGTGGGCGGAGCGGTCGAGGCCGGACCTGATCGAGGCGCTGGGCGAGCGCGTGTCGCTGGCCTGCCGTGCCGCCCAGATCCGCGTGCAGACGCTCGCGGATGTCGAGACGGTCATCCACTTCGCACTGATCGATGACGATGCGATCGAGTACGACGCGAAGGCCGTGGGCAAGGTTCTCACGAAGAACGACGGCGAGGGCGTCGCGATGCTGCGCGAGCTTGAGCCCGGGCTTGCCGAAGTGACGCGTTGGGAGCCCGAGGCGATCGAGGCCAGTATCAAGGCCTTCTGCGAGCAGCGCGAGATCGGGATGGGCAAGGCGGCCCAGCCGCTGCGCATCGCGATGACCGGCGGCACCATCAGCCCGGGGCTCGGCGACACGATCGGCTTGCTGCCGCGCGAGCGTGCGATAGGTCGCATCGCGTCGTGCATCGCGGCGCACTCGTAACGCCGAGTCAGCCTCGCACGTCACACCCACCAACGACCCCACCGACGATCAAGCCTAGGAGCACCGCAACCATGGCCGACCTCTCTCCCCTGCTCAAGCCGATCGCGATCGGCGACATCGAAGCCCCGAACCGCGTTCTAATGGCCCCGCTCACGCGCAGCCGGGCGGCCCAGCCCGGCGACGTGCCGCAGGACATGAATGTCGAGTATTACCGCCAGCGTGCCGGCTCGGGGCTCATCATCGCCGAGGCGACGCAGATCTCGCCGCAGGGCAAGGGGTACGCATTCACGCCCGGCATCCACTCGGCCGAGCAGGTCGAGGGTTGGAAGCATGTGACGAGCACCGTCCAGGCGGCTGGCGGGCGGATCGTGCTGCAAATGTGGCACGTCGGCCGCATCAGCCACACGGCGCTGCAGCCGGGCGGCGCACAGCCCGTTGCCCCTTCGGCGATCCGGGCTGACAGCAAGACCTACATCGACCGCGACTCCGAGATGGTGCAGGTCTCCGAGCCGCGTGCACTCGAGACCGACGAGATCCCCGGCGTGATCGAGCAGTACCGCTCGGCCGCGCAGAACGCCAAGGACGCCGGTTTCGACGGCGTCGAGATCCACGGCGCCAACGGCTACCTCCTCGACCAGTTTTGCCGCACCGGTACCAACAAGCGCACCGACAACTACGGCGGCTCGCTCGACAACCGCCTCCGCCTGCCGATCGAGGTCGCCGCAGCCGTGGTCGGCGTCTGGGGCGCGGGCCGGGTTGGCTATCGCATCAGCCCGACCGGCGAGCACGACACCCTCGTCGATGACAACCGCCTCGAGACCTACAGCACGCTCGCCTCGCGCCTCGGCGCACTAGGCCTGGCGTATCTGCACAACGTTGAGTCCTTCGGCGACGAGGCCCAGCGGTACGAGGATGTCATCGACGCGGTCCGCGAGAACTTCCTCGGCGCGGGCGGCAGCGTCTACATCTCGAACGGCAACCTCGACCCCGAGCAGGGCGCACAGCGCATCGCCGAGGGCAAGGCGGGCGCCGTCGCCTTCGGCAAGCTCTACATCTCGAACCCGGACCTCGCCGAGCGCGTCGCAGTGGGCGGCCCCTTTGCGCCCTGGAACCGAGACACCTTCTACGGCGGCGGGCCCGAGGGCTACACCGACTATCCGGCCCTGTCCGAAGCAACCGCCTGACCCGCGACGCACACGAACGCGACACCTAGCATGTCGATGCGGCGGATCCGAAAGGAAGTGCCCGCATGGCTGCTCGGTCGAAAGGTCGGAAGAACCCCGTTCATCGCGAGCTCAACCTCGCGATGTACCTTCTCGGATGCACGGTGGTTGGCACGGGGCTCATGCTCTGGCTCCGCCTGCCCCACGGTCCGCACGGCAGGCGCTGGGGCGGCGACGGCGGCGGGCCGGGCTCTGTCTTGGGCATGACGCGACAGGGGTGGGGCGATGTCCATCTCTACGCAGCCCTCGCCCTGGTCGCGCTCGCCACGGTACACCTCTGGATGAACCGCGTCTGGCTCGTCAAGATCGCCGGCGGCGCGAAGCCGTGGCGACTCTGGGTCGGCCTTGCATTGGGCGTCGCGATCGTCGCCGGGCTCGTCGCGATGCCCGTGGGCTAGCTCGACGGACGTGCATCGCGTCTCGCGCCTTTGGCCACGGCTTGGCTTGCAAGCCGTGCCGGCTGTTCTTTGGGGAGCACCGGTTGCCCTTCGGGTCAAGCGGTGGCACAGCGGATCAGTACGCGGTGCCGCAGGGCGACCCGGTCGGCGATCTACTATCTGCCCATGCCCGAAACTCCCACCGACGCCCCAACGCGCCACTTTATCCAGCAGATCATCGACGCCGACATCGCCTCGGGGAAGTGGGGGCCCGCGGGCGAGCGCGCGGTCGTCGCCACACGCTTCCCGCCCGAGCCCAACGGCTATCTGCACGTCGGGCACGCCAAGGCGATCTGCCTGAACTTCGCACTCGCCCAAGAGTTCGGCGGAACCTTCTACCTCCGCTTCGACGACACCAACCCGGCCAAGGAAGAGGACGAGTACGTCCACTCGATCATCGAGGACGTGCGCTGGCTCGGCGTGCGGTGGCAAGGCATGGCCGAGCCGCCGCTGACGCCCGACACCGAGCGCGTCGGCGTGCGGTTCGCCTCCGATTACTTCGAGCAGATGCACGACTGGGCGGTCGAGCTCATCAAGAAGGGCCTCGCCTACGTCGACGACCAATCCGGCGAGCAGATCAGCGCCACCCGAGGCAACCTCAAGAACCCCGGCACGCGGTCGCCCCACGCCGAGCGATCGGTCGACGAAAATCTGGACCTCTTCGCACGCATGGTCAAGGGCGAATTCGAGACCGGCTCGCGCGTGCTGCGCGCCAAGATCGACATGGCCTCGCCCAACATGAACCTGCGCGACCCGGTGATGTACCGCGTCTTGCGGACGCCGCACCATCGCACGGGCGACCGCTACTGCGTCTACCCGATGTACGACTGGGCGCACGGCCTCGAAGACTCCATCGAGGGCATCACACACTCAATCTGCACCCTCGAGTTCGAGGACCACCGCCCGCTCTACGACTGGTTTATCGACGCGATAAACAAAGACCGCGGCCCCGGCTCCGAGTGGGGCGAGCCGATCCATCATCCCCAGCAGATCGAGTTCGCGCGGTTCAACCCGGCCTACACGATCATGTCGAAGCGGTACCTGCTCCAGCTCGTGAAGGACGGGCACGTCTCGGGCTGGAACGACCCGCGCATGCCCACGATCTCCGGCATGCGCCGCGCGGGGCACACGCCCGAGGCGATCCGGAGCTATGTCCTCGAAGCGGGCGTGACCAAGTACAACGCGCTGGTCGATGCGGTGCGCCTCGAGAACGCCGCGCGGGACCATCTGAACAAGACCTCGCCGCGATATCTGGCGGTGCTCGATCCGCTCAAGGTCACGATCACATCGTGGCCCGAGGGCGAGGTCGACATGCTGCCCGCGGTGAACAACCCCGAGGACCCCGAGGCTGGCACGCGCGAGGTGCCCTTCTCGGGCACGCTCTACATCGAGCAAGACGACTTCATGGAAGACGCGCCCAAGAAGTTCTTCCGCCTCAAGCCCGGCGGCGAGGTCCGCCTGCGCTACGGCTATTGGATCACCTGCCAAGAGGTCATCAAGAACGATGCTGGAGAGGTCATCGAGCTCCGCTGCACGCACGACCCCGAAACCCGCGGCGGCAACAGCCCGCCCGCCGCCGCCGAGGGCAAGGTCCGCAAGGTCAAGGGAACTATCCATTGGGTCAGCGCCGAGCACGCCGAGCGCGTCGAGGTCCGGTTGTACGACCGCCTGTTCACCACCGAGCAGCCCGGCAAGGCGACAGGCGATTTCCTCGACGATCTGAACCCCGACTCGCTCGCGGTCGTACCCGGGCTCGTCGAGCCGGCGCTCGCCGAAGCGGCCCGCACCACCGGGCCCGGCCTGCGGGTGCAGTTCGAGCGCACGGGGTACTTCTGCACTGATATTAAGTCCACGGCTGAGAAGCTGGTTTTCAACCGCACGGTGACGCTCAAGGACTCGTGGTCGAAGCAGGCTGGCAAGTAAGCCGCGATACGGCGGTATGCTCGCATGCTGCTCGAGGAGGAACGCAATGGATCGGTCCCGCCAGATAGCCGTTCTCGCCGTCGCGATCGGTGCCGCGTGCATGTCTATCGCGCTCGGCAGCCTCTATGCCGCGGGCGTCCGCATGGAGCGTGCAGAGACCGAGCTCTTGGTCAAGCAGGGCCAACTCGCGGAGTGGGATCAGATCCCCCTCTTGAGTGCGCTGGAGCTTGGCGTTGAGTTTCCGATCGCCCTCATCTCTGGCACGCTTGGTTCGGCGCTGATCGCTGGCGGCTTGCTCTTCGCGGCCTTTCAGTTGCCGTGGCTCCGCCCGCCCCAGGTTCGGGCACCCGTTCCCGCGGTACCCCCCTCGACCGAACCCGCCTGATTCGATACATTACCTTTGCGTCCGCTTTGTGATTGCAAAGGAATCCACGATGAAGACCAACGAGAACGGCATCGATCGCACCATCCGAATCCTCGCCGGCGGCGGCCTGCTCGCCGCGGCCTTCCTCGCCCTCGACGTGACGACCGCCGCACCCCTCGGCATCGCCGCCGCGGCAGTCGGCGCGATCCTGCTCATCACCGGCCTCGTCGGCTTCTGCCCGGCCTACGGCGTGTGCAAGCTGAGCACCTGCAAGACCCCGTGAGCCAAGTGCATCAGCCATGAGTTGTCCGCGCGTGCGCGCTAGACTCGCCCCATGAGCCTCATCGTCACCGGATCTATTGGCATCGACACCGTCGAACTCCCCACCGGCGAGAAGCGCGAGGGCGTGCTTGGTGGGTCGGCGGTCTACTTCTCCGCCGCAGCCTCCTTCTACACCACCGCCCGCCTCGTCGCGGCCGTGGGCGACGACTTCCCCGATGAGCATCGGGCTGTGTTCGACACCTTCCCCAACATCGACCACTCGGGGCTTGAGGTCCGCGCGGGCTCGAAGACCTTCCGCTGGGGCGGCAAGTACCTCGACAACATGGACCAGCGCGAGACCACGTTCACCGACCTCGGCGTACTCGAAGAAGCACCGCCGCCCGTGCCCGAGGCGTTCGCCGATTCCAAGTGCATCTTCCTCGCCAACGGCCACCCGGCTGTGCAGCGATCGCTGCTCGCGCAGTTCCCCGATCGCGCCATCGCCGTCGCCGACACGATGGACCTCTGGATCAACATCGCCAAGGACGAGTTGGTCGCGCTCATGGGCGAGATCGATGGGCTCGTGCTCAACTTCGACGAGGCCGAGCTGTTCACGGGCCTGAAGAACACTGTGGCTGCGGGCCGAAAGCTGCTTGAGTACGGCCCGCGCTTCGTCGTCATCAAGAAGGGCGAGCACGGCTGCATCCTCGTCCACGCCGACGGCATCTGCGCACTGCCCGCGTATCCCACTGACAAGGTCGTCGATCCAACCGGGGCGGGCGATTCGTTCGCCGGCGGCATGATGGGCCACATCGCCCAGGCCCAGGCGTCCGGCCGCCAGCCCGACCCCGCGTCCTTCGACACCATCCGCTCGGCGCTTGTCCACGGCACGGTCGTCGCCTCCTTCAACATCGAAGCCTTCAGCCTCGACCGCATGGTCACGCTCACGACCGACGAGCTCGATGCCCGCTACGACGAGTACGTCCGCATGGTCCGCGTGGGCTGACGAGCTGTGGGACTGTTCGGGTCAAAGCGGGTCGGACGCAAGAAAGCAGCCGAGAGCGACGCACCGTCGTACCTGCGCCCGTACCAGGAAGCCGTCGCCCAGCACGGCCCCAGATTCGAGAGCCTGCTCTGGCGCAACCGCGACTTCCAGCGCACACGCTTTGCAGTGCTCGTCGATGCGGTCGACCTGACCGGCCGCGTCGTCGCCGACATGGGCTGCGGCAACGCCGACCTCGCCGAGTTCCTCGCGACGCACCACGTGCCGCTGAAGCGCTACATCGGCGTCGAGGGCGTGCCGGCGCTGGCGGAGTCGAGCCGATCGCGCATTGCCGCACTTGGCGTCGCCGGCGATATCGTCGAGGCCGATTTCGCGGCGGCCGACCTGTTCACGACGCTGCACGCCGAGCACGGCGTCGACGTGGTCATGTTCTCCGGCTCGCTCAACACCTTCGAGCAGGCGAGCGCTTTGGGCGTGCTCGATCGCGCCTGGTCGGCCCTCGCCTGCGATAACCCCGCCGACGGCGGCGCGCTCGTCTTCAACTTCCTCTCGACCGACGGCCCCAAGCCGCCATCGAACGACCCGACCGACCCCGCCCGCCGGTTCGATCCCGGGCAGATGCTCGCGTGGGCCCGCACGAAGACGCCGCGGGTGGTCTTTCGCCAGGACTACCTCGATGGGCACGACGCGATGATCGCCCTCCTCCCGCCCACCGCCTGAGCCGGGCCGACGCGATCTCGCCCCGGTCGGTGGAAGCCGCGGATACCATCCGCCCATGCGAACCATCGTCTTCCAACACGGTGCGACCAAGGGCCCCGGCCGACTCGGCGCAACCCTCCGCGACCACGGCTTCAAGCTCGACATCCACCGCCTAGACCTCGCCCCGAGCGAGGGCGGCAAACCCGTCCCGACCGACATCGACAACGTCCAGGCGGTCGTGATCCTCGGCGGCGACCAGTCCGCCAACGACGCCCTGCCCTGGCTCGAGGCCCAGCGCGAGTTCATCCGCAAGGCACATGCCGCGGAGCTGCCCATTCTCGGTGTGTGCCTCGGCGCCCAGCAGATCGCCCGCGCCCTCGGCGGCACCGTCGAGCGCCTGCCCACGCCGCAGGTCGGCTTCCATCCGGTGTCGCTGAACCACCTCGGCCAGACCGAGACGGTGCTCCGCGGGATTCCTTGGAACGTGCACCAGTTCTGCACGAACAGCGAGCACGTCGCCACGCTTCCCGAGGGAGCGAAGGCGTTCGGCTCGAGCCCGTCGTGCCCGAACTCGATCTTCCACGTCGGCCTGCGCACGTTCGGCTTCCAATACCACTTCGAGCTCGATCGCGCGTCGATCGACCAGTGGCGCGATATCTACGACGCCGACTTCGCCGCCGCCGGCATGGACCGCGACGCGTTCAACGCGCAAGCCGACACGCACTACGAGATGTTCGCGCGCTCCGCCGACCGTTTGTGTGTGAACCTCGCGACGTTCTGCGTGCCGTTCGACCAGCTGACAGCCGTCTGAGCTCCCTTTGGGCACCATCTGAGTAACGTCTGATCATCGTGGGTTCCACTCTTCGCATCACGCCGCCCGAGGACTATCGCCTCTCCCGCGACGCGTGTTCCTACGGCTACTTCCTGCTTGCGCCCAACCGCTGGCATCCCAGCACCCAGACCTTCACGCGGGTGCTCGCGACCGACGCCGGCGTCACACGCATCGCGATCACCCAGCCAGGTATCGGCGAGCGCCTGACGCTCCGCTGCGACCGCACGCTCGATCGGGCAAGCCAGCAGCAGGTCCGTGCCGGCGTCTCGCGCATGCTGCGGCTAAACGAGCCCGCCAAGACGATCGCCGCGTTCCACAAGGTCGACAAGCGCTGGAAAAAGTCCGGCCGGGGCCGACTCTTCCGCTCGCCCACGCTCTTCGAGGACATCATCAAGACCGTCACGAGTTGCAACGTGCAATGGCCGAGCACCGTGCACATGAACCGTCGCCTCTGCGAGGTGCTGGGCGACAAGCACGACGCCGGCGGCTCGTTCCCGGCATCCGCCAAGGTCGCGCGCACGCGCCCGAGCACCCTGCGCGCCCGCTGCCGATTCGGCTACAGAGACGCCCGCACCGTCGAGCTCGCCAAGCTGCATCGAAAGGGTGCGATCGATGAGGCGTGGCTCGAAGACCCGGCAACGCCGGACGATGACGTGCGCACGTTTCTCATCTCGCTGCCGGGCATCGGCCCGTACGCGGCCGCCAACATCATGCAACTGCTCGGCCGCTACGCCCACCTGCCGCTCGACACCGAGAGTGTCCGCCACGGCAAGGTCGTGCTCGGCATGACCGGCACCGACGCGAAGATCATGAAGAAGATCGACGCGCACTTCGCCCCGTTCGGCGAGCACCGCTTCCGTTCATACTGGTTCGAGTTGTGGGCGTTCTACGAGTCCAAGCGCGGGCCGGCGCACACGTGGGACCAGGACGAGGTCGGCAGCACGTTTACGGCAAGCCAGCTCTAGCGGAAGGTCGATCCCAATGCCAAGCGGACTAAGCGAGCTCGTGCTGATCGTCGATGACGTCGCGGCTGGCGTGCGCTTTTATCGTGATCTCCTCGGGCTTACGCTCGAAAAGCCAGCGACCGACGACTGGGCGTGGTTTCTCCTCGACGCCGCCAGGCCCACGCAGCGGCTCGCGCTCGCCACCGGACCGCTGCTCTTCGAAGAGCACTCGCCCAAACCCGATGGTCATCGCTTCGGCAACGTGCACTTTGCGATCCAAGTGACGGCCGACGAGTGGAGCGAGATCAAAGCTCGCCTGAGCGCGGCCGGCATCGACACCTTCGGCCCCACGCACTTCGACTGGATGGCCGCCACCGGGCACTATTGCTACGACCCGGCCGGCAACCTTGTGGAGCTCTGGATACCTGACAGCCCGGAAGCTACGGCGTAGTCGTTGCCTGCTGCGCCCCCGCGACAACCACCGGCTCGGGCAATTCCATGCCCGCGGGCTTCGCGTGGTCCTGCAGCGCCGCGACACGCCACTCGCCGGCACGCAGTGCCTCGATCGCTTGGCCGGCCGCCCGCGCTCCCGTGATCGTCGAGATCATCGCGATACCGAGGCGAACGGTCTCGGCGCGGATCTTGCCCTCGTCGGTCTTCCAGCCGGTGCGTGTGGGCGTGTTGATGACCATGCGGATCTGCCCGTCGGCCATGAGGTCGAGCACGTTTGGCCGGCTGCCGGCCGCGATCTTTTCGAGCACCGTGACGCGGAGCCCGTGCCGCTTGAGCACCTCGGCCGTGCCGCCCGTCGAATAGAGCGTGAAGCCCATCGCCGCGAGCGGGCGGACCGCGTCGGCCACGGTTGCCTTGTCGTGGTCACGCACGCTGACGAAGACGCCGCCCTCGGTCGGCAGGTCAACGCCGGCCGCGAGCAAGCCCTTTAGATACGCCAGCGGCATCGACACATCGATGCCCATCACCTCGCCCGTCGAGCGCATCTCCGGCCCGAGCACCACATCAACACCCGGGAACCGCTCAAAGGGGAACACGACTTCCTTGACGGCAAACGTGCCCGTGTCGTGGACCTCTCGTGCCCCCATCGACGCGAGCGTCTCGCCCATCATGCACTTGGCCGCGATCGCGGGCCACGCGACGTGCTTGGCCTTGCTCACGAACGGCGCTGTCCGGCTCGCGCGCGGGTTCACCTCGATGATGTAGATCTGCTCGTCCTTGATCGCCATCTGCACGTTCATGAGGCCGCACACCCGCAACTCGCGTGCGAGCGCCCGCGCGATGACGCGGATGCGCTCGACGACGGCGCTCCCCAGCGCGTACGGCGGGAGGCTGCACGCCGAGTCGCCCGAGTGCACGCCCGCCTGCTCGATGTGCTCCATCACGCCGCACACGAGCGCCTGCCGACCCTCTTGTGCAGCGTCGTCGCCGCCCGGCACGAAGTCCGCGACAACATCGACGTCGACCTCGGTCGCGTCTGCAAGGAAGCGGTCGATCAGGACGGGCGCATCGGCAAGTTCCGACACGTCAAGCGCGCTGGTCATGTAGTGCTTGAGCGCCTTCTGGTCGGGGCAGATCTCCATGCCCCGGCCGCCGAGCACATATGAGGGCCGAACCAGCACGGGGAAGCCCACGCGGTCTGCGATCTTGATCGCCTCATCGAGTGACTTGGCGATCCCGCTCGCGGGTCGCATGAGCTTGAGGCGATCGAGCATCGCGTCGAAGCGCTTGCGATCCTCCGCGAGATCGATGGAGTCGAGCGTCGTGCCGATGATCGGCGCGCCCGCGAGTTGCAAGCCGTGCGCAAGATTCAAGGGCGTCTGCCCACCGAACTGCACGACCATGCCTTTCACGGCACCTGCATCGCCCCCGCCACCGCCATTCAGTCGCTCGACGACGTTGAGCACATCCTCGAGTGTCAACGGCTCAAAGAACAGCAAATCGCTCGTGTCGTAGTCGGTGCTGACCGTCTCGGGGTTCGAGTTGATCATCACGCTCTCGAAGTCGAGATCGCGGGCGGCCAGCGCCGCGTGCACGCAGCAGTAATCGAACTCGATGCCCTGCCCGATGCGGTTCGGCCCGCCGCCGAGGATCACGACTTTTTCGCGATCGGTGATGCGGACCTCGTCGTCGGGCCCGGCGGTCTCGCCGTGTACGGCGAAGCCGCGCTCGTACGTCGAGTAGTAGTAGGGCGTGACCGCGGCGAACTCCGCGGCGCACGTGTCGACCAGCTTGTACACCGGCTCGATGCCCGCGGCCTTGCGATGCGATCGAACTTCGAGAATCGTCTCGCTGCTGATCGTGCCGAGGTACACATTCGCGAGCTGCGCATCGGAGTAACCCAGCTCCTTCGCCCGCGCCAGTGTCTCCGTCGGCAAAGACTCGAGCGAGTCGTGCGCACACAACTCGTCCTCAAACTCGATCAATTGCGATATCTGATCGAGAAAGAACGGGTCGATCTTGCTCAGCTCGTGGATGCGCTCGATTGACCAGCCGCTCTTGAGCGCGTACCGAATGTAGTACAGCCGCCCCTGACTCGGCACGCTGAGTTTCCGCGCGAGCTTGTCCTCGTCGATCGGCCACTCGACCGCCGAGCCGTCGGCCAAACGCAACGTTCCTTCCGCATCCGCGCTCGCGCGCTGTGCTGTCAGCCAGCGGTCGTTACGATCAAGTCCAAGCCCAAACCGCTTAACCTCCATCGACCGGATGACCTTCTGCAGGCTTTCCTTGAAGGTCCGCCCGATCGCCATCGCCTCGCCGACCGACTTCATCTGCGTCGTCAGCGTCTCGTCGGCCTCGGGGAACTTCTCGAAGGTCCACCGCGGCATCTTGGTCACCACGTAGTCGATCGCCGGCTCGAAGCACGCGCTGGTCGTGCCAGTGATGTCATTGCGCAGCTCATCGAGCGTGTATCCGACCGCGAGCCGCGCGGCAATCTTCGCGATCGGAAAACCCGTCGCTTTCGAGGCGAGCGCTGAGCTTCGGCTCACCCGCGGGTTCATCTCGATCACGACAAACTCAAAGTCGCCGCTTTCTGGGTTCGGGTTCACCGCGAACTGCACGTTCGAGCCGCCCGTCTCGACGCCCACCTCCCGCATGATCGCCATCGAGGCGTCGCGGAGTGCCTGGTATTCCTTGTCGGTGAGCGTGAGCACGGGCGCGACGGTGATGGAGTCGCCGGTGTGGACGCCCATGGGGTCGAAGTTCTCGATGCCGCAGACGATCACGCAGTTGTCCTTGCGATCGCGCACGACCTCGAGCTCGTACTCCTTCCAGCCGAGCAGCGAGCGGTCGATCTGGACCTGGTCGATCATGCTCGCGGCGATGCCGCGTTGTACGAGGTCGCGGAACTCCTCGGTGTTGTACGCGATGCCCCCGCCCCAGCCGCCGAGCGTGAAGGCGGGCCGAATGATCGCCGGCGTGCCGATGACCTCAAGAAACTCCATCGCCTCGCCGAGCGTCGTGACCGTCTTGCTCTCGGCGGTCGCGAGGCCGATTCTTGAGCAGATGTCGGCGAACGTCTGGCGGTCCTCGGCCCGGTGGATGATCGTGCGATCCGCACCGATCATCTCGACGCCGAACTCCTCGAACACGCCGTCGTCGAAGAGCGAGCAGGCGCAGTTGAGCGCCGTCTGGCCGCCCAGCGTGGGCAGCACCGCGTCGATCGGCGTGCCCAGCTCGCGCTCTTTCTCGAGAATCTTCCGCACCGCTTCGGGTGTGATCGGTTCGATGTATGTCCGGTCCGAAAGCGCGGGGTCGGTCATGATCGTCGCCGGGTTGGAGTTCACCAGCACGATCCGGTACCCCTCGGCCCGCAACGCCTTGCAGGCCTGGGCGCCGGAATAGTCGAACTCGCAGGCCTGTCCGATGACAATGGGGCCCGAGACGATGATCAGGATCGTTTTGATGTCCTCACGCTTGGGCATGGGCGGCGCTCCGGTTGGGCCTGCACCCTCGGCGAGCCCCAACCCAACCCGAACGGGCCAGGCTCCCAGGCACGCGCCAGCGGCGCAAACTCGGGGAGCGTACGCGCCCCCCAAGCAGAACGCTACCGGACCAACCCACGGAACCTCATCGATTCACCCCCCGCTCACGCCCCTTTCACCCGGATCGACGCGAACCCGTTGCCCCGCTTCTGCCGTAGGACCACCAGCTCGGCTCAACCATCGCACAAACAGCGCCGATGCGTCCGAGAGTCAACTACCCTTGGCGAGCCCGTCACGATCGGCGGGAGGCTTCAGCGCTCCGGAGAGGGCACCGTCCATGTGTGGAATCGTTGCGTACATCGGAACCCGACCGGCCCAGAACATCCTCATCGAAGGCCTCAAGCGCCTCGAGTACCGCGGATATGACTCCGCGGGCGTCGCGACCATCGACGGCGGGCTCCGTCTTGCCAAGGCTGTCGGACGTGTCTTTAACGTCGAGGAGAAGATCGAGGCCCTCGGCGGCTTCCCCGGAACCATCGGCCTGGCACACACCCGCTGGGCGACCCACGGCTCGGTCAGCGAGACAAACTGCCACCCGCACCGCGACGACAGCCACGGCATCGCGCTCGTGCACAACGGCATCATCGAGAACTACGCCTCTCTGCGCAAAGTCCTCGAAGACAAGGGCCACACCTTCCACACCGAGACCGACACCGAAGTCCTCGCGATGCTCATCGGTGAGTTTTATGACAAAGACGCCGGCATGGATCTCGAGCACGCCGTGCAGGCCGCGCTCCGCGAGGTCACCGGCGCATACGCGATCTGCGTGATCTGCGAGCACGAGCCCGACACGCTCGTGTGCGCACGCAAGGGCTCCCCCCTGCTCATCGGCATCGGCAACGGCGAGTTCGTCGTCGCCTCCGATGCCTCGGCCATCGTCGCCCACACCACCCAGGCGATGGCGCTCGACGACTACAACGTCGTCCGAATCACGCGCGACGGCTTCCGCACCTCCACCATCGACGATGCCGAGGTCACGCCCCAGATCATGCAACTCGAACTCGCCCTCGAAGAAATCGAGCTCGGCGGCTTCGAGCACTACATGAAAAAGGAAATCCACGAGCAGCCCGCCAGCCTCCGCAACACGCTCCGCGGTCGGCTCGACGACAAGGAAGGCGCCGTCGTCCTCGGCGGGCTCATGCAGCACGCCAAAGAGCTCGTCAAGGCGAGGCGCTACATCCTCACCGCCCAGGGCACCGCGCTGAACGCCGCCATGATCGGCGAGTATCTCTTTGAGGACCTCGCCAAGGTGCCCACCGAGGTCGAGTACGGCTCCGAGTTCCGCTATCGCAACCCGATCATCGAGGACGGCACCGTCGTCCTCGCCGTCAGCCAGTCCGGCGAGACCGCCGACACGCTCGCGGCACTCCGTGAGTCCAAAGACCGCGGCGCACTGGCGATGGGCGTCGTCAACGTCGTCGGCTCCTCGATCTCGCGCACGACCGACGCGGGCGTCTACCTCCGCGTGGGCCCCGAGATCGGCGTCGCCTCGACCAAGGCGTTCACCGGGCAGGTCGCGGTGCTCACCATGATCGCCCTCTTCCTCGCCCGCCGGCGGTTCATGTCGGCCGACGCCTGCGCTCGCATCATCCGCGAGCTTGAGGAGATTCCCGACAAGATCGAGAAGGCGCTCGAGCTCGACGAGCACATCAAGGCCGTCACCGAGCGCTACGTGCACCGCGAGAACTGGCTCTTCCTGGGCCGCGGATACAACTATCCCACGGCGATGGAGGGCGCGCTGAAGCTCAAGGAGATCTCGTACATCCACGCCGAGGGCATGCCCGCCGCCGAGATGAAGCACGGCCCCATCGCGCTGATCGACGAGGGCATGCCCGTCGTCTTCATCGCCAACAAGGGCACGCAGTACGAAAAGGTCATGAGCAACATCGAGGAAGTCCGCTCACGCGGCGGGCATATCATCGCCGTCGCGACCGAGGGTGACGAGCAGATCAAGACCGTCGCCGAGGACGTGATCTACATCCCCGACTGCGCCGATTGCCTGAGCCCGCTGCTCGCGGTCGTGCCCCTGCAACTCATGGCCTACCACGCCGCCGTCGCACGCGGCCACGACGTCGATAAGCCGCGCAACCTCGCCAAGAGCGTGACGGTCGAGTAGGCGCGACGGGCTCTTAGCCCTCGAAGCGGATCCAGCCGCCGTCGTCCATCATCCGCGCCGCGGGCCTCGCCCAATCGAGCGCCAGCTCGAACGCGATCGCACCGACGAGAATCAGCGCGAGCACCATCGCGCCCGCGGGTGCTGTTGGCTCGCACGCGTCCGATGCCACGAGTACGACCCCCCACGCGCACTGCGTGATCGCTGCGCCCCGACCCAGCGCTTCGAGCGATCGCAGCGCCATCGACTGCCGTTCGCCAGCCGACCCGCCCGCCTTCCAGCCGAGCCACGCGCCGAGCATGTGCAGGTCGCCGGCGCTGAACGCGACGACCACCAGCAGCGCGAGCCCCCATCCGACGAGCAAGGCCGGATCGAGCCACGCCACGAGCGATCCCGCGACAGCCGGCACGGCGACCCACAGCACCGCCAGCCGGCCGATCCGTCGGACCAGACGCGTGACCTCCGACGACAGCCCGCGACCGACACCCGCCCCGACCGCGTAGAGCCCCGGCAGCACCAGCCCCCACACCGCCGCGGCCGGTCCGCGTTCGAGCGCGAGCCCCGCGACGACCATCGCGGTCGCAACCAAAAGCATCCCCGTCAGCAGCACCAGCGCCGATCGGCCCCGCCCCGGCTGGGCGATCCACCGCATCGGCACACTGGCAACGACGCTGCCCGACGCGATTGCGCCGCCCGCCGCGAGCGCAAGTCCGCGCGATGCCGCGGTCAGCCAGACCCACACCGCCGCCACCGCCAGCCCCGCGAGCAGCCCGGCGAGCAGCCCCGCGACCACGCTGCCCGCCCCCGCCGCATGGCCCGAGACCTGTCGGCGTCGCCCCGTTGCCGCGCCGCCAATCACCGCCATCAGCCCAGCCAGCATCGCGGCAAGCTGGGCCCATGCCGCCCGTTCGTCCGACACCGCCCGATAGAGGGCCTCGGCCATCGGCTCGCGACGTCTCTCGTGCTGGGTGTCCAGTTCCGCCAGCGCAACGCTGCTGACGCCCGATGATGCCAGCGCCTCGCGCTGCGTAAGATGCTCCGCATCAAGCGTTTGCAGTCGTTCTCGCTCGGCGTGGCCGCCGAGCATTGCCCGCTCGTAGGCCGAGGGGACGAGCGAGCCAAACACGCCCGGCCCGAGCAGCACGCCCGCGATTGCCGCCCCCCAGAGCGACGCGCAAGGTCTGCCGCCCGGCCAGCGGATCAGACGCAATAGAAGGGTCACGCAGCCCGCCACGCCGATAACCAGCACGATCTTCCCGATTGCCGCGACCCACACGTCACCGGTCATCGAACGATCTCCGCACGCCGGCTCGCCCCGGCCGAGCCACACCGCACACCGAGGTCCACCAGCACCATGCCCACGCCCCCAACCCACGCCGACACCCACACCGACACGCACGCCGAATCATCCACCGGCGTCGAGACCGGTGTCGCCGACATCGCAATGGTCGGGCTGGGCGTCATGGGCCGCTCCCTCGCGCTCAATCTCGCCGACCACGGCTTCACCGTCGCGGTCAACGATCTCCACGCCGACTCTATCGACCGACTCCTCGCGAGCAACCCGGCCGACTCCTTCAAGCAGACCGGCGGCCGGCTTGTCGCCGCTCCCGATCATGCATCGATGATCGCCACCCTCAAGCACCCCCGCCGTGTCTTCTTGCTCGTCCCCGCGGGCAAGCCGACCGACATGGCGATCGACGCCATCGCGCCATTGCTCGACCAGGGCGACACCATCATCGACGGCGGCAACGCCCACTGGAACGACACCGCCCGCCGCTCCGAGGCGCTCGCGGCCAAGGGCCTGCACTTCATCGGCTGCGGCGTCTCCGGCGGCGAAGAGGGTGCCCGCTTCGGTCCCTCGCTCATGCCCGGCGGCCCCGCCGAGTCCTATGCCGCGGTCGAGCCCATGCTCACGGCCGTCGCGGCGAAGGTCGATCCCAAAACCGGCAAGCCCATCGAGGGCGCCGAGCCCCGCAAGCCGATCAGCGCTGCCGGTGCCGAGTCGTGCTGTGCGCACATCGGGCCGGGCGCATCCGGCCATTTCGTCAAGATGGTCCACAACGGCATCGAGTACGCCGACATGCAGCTCATCGCCGAGATCTACGACCTGCTCCGCCGCGGCTGCGGCATGGAGCCGGCCGCGATCGCCGACGCCTTCGCCGCGTGGGACGCCGGCCCGCTCGACTCGTTCCTCATCGAGATCACCGCCGACATCCTCCGGCAAACCGATCCGCAGTCGGATAAGCCGTTCGTCGACATCGTCCACGACGCGGCGGGCCAAAAGGGCACGGGCCGATGGACGAGCCTCGCGGCGCTCGACCTCGGCGTTGCCGCGCCAACCGTTGCCGAGGCCGTGTTTGCCCGAGCCGTGAGTGCGAGCGATGAGGAGCGCCGCGCCGCCCAGCGTGCCCTGCCCGCCCCGGCCGCGCCCGCTGGCGATGCCAAGGCCATCCTCGCCGATTGCGAGCACGCGCTGCTCGCCGCGAAGATCATCGCCTACGCCCAGGGTTTCGCGATCATCCGCGCCGCGTCGCACGAGAAGAACTGGTCGATCGACGGCTCGGCACTCGCGGCCATCTGGCGTGGCGGCTGCATCATCCGCGCCCGTCTGCTCGAAGACATCCGCGCCGCGTTCACCGCCGACCGCGACCTGCCGAACCTCGTTGCCGATCCCGCGATGGCGGCACACCTGACCAGCGCCGAGCCCGCGTGGCGACGCACGGTGGCAGCGGGTGCAACGCTGGGCGTGCCGATTCCGGCCCTGTCCAGCGCGCTCTCGTACTACGACGCCCTCCGCGCGCCGCGACTGCCCGCGGCACTTATCCAGGGCCAGCGCGACCACTTCGGCGCACACACCTATAAGCGGATCGAAAGCCCCGCCGGCGCGTCGTACCACCTGAACTGGCACACCGACCGCGCCGAACACCGCATCGACTAATCGCACCGCCCACAGTGCCGCACAACCCCGACGATCGGACCAACACATGTCGAATCCACTGCGACTCGTCACCAAAGCCGACCAACTCATCGAGGCAAAGCCTCAAAGCACGCGCACGCGTGATCGCCTCGCGGGGCTTGCGCCCAAGCAGCCGATCGAGGTCGTGTCGCATCTGTTGGTTCGTACCGAGCGTCTCGCGCTCCGTCCGCTCGTCGAAACCGATCGTGACGAGTTTGTCCGCGTGCTCTTCGCGAGCCGAGAGCATCTCCGGGGCAAGGTGCCGATCTTCGCCGATGCAACCGAAACGCCTGCCGAGGCCTTCGAGCGCCAGCTCGAGCGCACGCGCGTCGGCGACCAGCGCGGCACCGCCTGGCGACGTGTCGCGGCAACGCCGAAAGGCAAGATCGTCGGCGTGGTCATGCTCCGCAACATCGAGCGCGGGCTGCAATCCCAAGCCGAGATCACAACGTGGGTCGCCGCCGACGCTTCCAGGCAAGGCTTTGGCAGCGAGATCCTCGACGCCACACTCCGCTTCGCGTTCCTCGATCTGCCGATCGGCCTGGGCATGCACCGCATCACCGGCGCGCTCCGCCCCGACAACACCGCGAGCCGCGTGCTCTTTATGTCGCTCGGCTTCCAGCACACTGACGAAAATCCCGAGCGTCTCGAGATCGACGGCGAGTGGATCGAGCACCGCCGAATCGCGGTCAACGCGTCGGCGTACGACGTTCGCGACGCCGGCTAACGCGGTTACGGCTGGCCCGCCGCGTCGGTCATGCCGGGCAGCGGCTGGAACGTGCCGTCGGGCGCGACCCGCAGCTGACCGGTTGTCTCCAGGAAATTAAGCACCGCGTTGCGAAGGCCGGTCAGGGCCGCATCACGTGAGTTCTGCGCGTCGAGCAGCGCGTTCTCCGAGTCGACGATTTCCTGCTGGCTGACCTCGTCTTCTTTGAGCTGCTGTTCTTGGAGACGACGCCGGTTGATCTCGACTTGTTGCTCGGCGAGGTTCAGGCTGAATCGTGCGAGGTCGACGCTGCGGACCGCGGCCCGCGAGTCGAGCGTGACCTGATCGCGGAACTGCTCGAAGTCGCGACGCGCGCGCTCGAAACGGATGATCCGGTCGCGAAGTTGCAGCCGCTCGATCTCCCGGTCCAGCGGCAGGCCGAGCGACACGCTCGCGCGATACGTCGTGTCATCGAAGTCGAAGAGCACGCCGCCCTCGCGGTCGTCATCGTCGGTCGGAACGCCGACCTCGCCGGCGATGTCGAGATCCGGCAGCAGCGAGTTCCGCGCGTTGTTGATCGCCCGGCGAGCATCAACAAGCCGGTCACGCTCGTTCTGCAAGTCGAGCCGAAAATCGAGCGCCGCAGCCACGGCCGCTTCGGTCGTGATCTCGGGCTCGGGCACCGCGAACTCGAGCGGCGCGATCGCGATCGGGTCGCTCACACTCAAGCCAAGCCGCAACTTGAAGCGATCGAGTTGCAGCACATACAGCTCGCGCAGGTTCGCGAGCGTTTGCTCGCCGCTGAGCACCTGGTTCGCCACGATGCCCACTTGGAACTCGCTGAGTCGGCCCGCGTCGACGCGCGCTTGCGTCGACCGCTCGAGCGTCCGCAGGCTCTCGAGCTGCGCGGTCTGGTTCTCGATGCGTGTCGCGGTCTGCAGCAGGTCGAAGTAGTCCTCGGCGATGCGTACGAGCAGCTCGCGCCGGCGATCCTCAAAGGTGCGCGACGCGTACACGATGTTCCGCTCGGCCTGGATCAGGTCTTCCCGCGCCACCGTGCCCGCGCCGCGGAGCAAGGGCAGGTTGGCCCCGAAGATGATCTCGCTGCTCTGGCGGTATCGGCCCGTGGTCTGCTCGCGGAGTGCTTCGGTCTGCCGCCAGATCCATCGCGCCTCGACCTCGCCGCCGTAGGGCAGGCGCTGGGTCGCGCGGAAGTTGTTGATGAGGCTGAGCGTCGTGTCGAATCGGCCGTCCTCGCCGAAGCCCGTGATCGCGCCGGTCGTGTCGTTGAAGAGCCGCGGCCCCCAGAGGTGCCGCTCGATCAGCAGGCGGATCGCCGAGAGCGCGTAGTCCTCGGCAACGTTCAGGTACTCACGCCCCGAGATCTGCACGAGCCGAAACGCGTCGTTGAGCGTGACCACGCGCACCGTGTCCGGGTCGCCGAGTGCCGCGTCGGCGTACTCGGCAAGGCGCGAGGTCACGTCGCGCGCCTCGTCGGCGGTCTGCCAGTCAAGGTTGTCCGCCGATGGATTGGTCGTGCTCGGGTCGATGACGTTCTGGCCTGCCACGTCGTAGTCGGTGTCGACGTTGCCCGTCAGTGCAGGCGGGATTGTGCCGCCATCGAGGCGCTGCGAGGTGTCCCCGATGACCGCGTCGATGCGGCGATCGATCGCGTCCATGCCGCCCGAGCACCCCGCGAGAAATACTAACAAAATGCAAGCAAAGAGCGACCCAAAGGCTGTCCGTGCCCACTCCCGCGCAGAAGAATCCAACATCAATCGCACACCCAATCGCCGCTTTTGACCTCACCAGCACCCCTCCAGGGGCCTTGGCGCGTGCCGAGTCTACGCGGCGTCTTCGCAGCCGTTGCGATTTACGATTTGGCCTCCTAGTGTTGAGTTCCCTCTTTACACGGCGGGTCTGGCCCTCAGACCCCTGACAAAGACCGGCAAAATCCCGGTCTCAACCATTGGGAGCCGGCATCTCATGCCCTCACTCACCTTCGACGGGCGGAGCTTCATGCTCGACGGCCGTCGCCTCTGGATCGTCAGCGGCACGCTGCACTTTGCCCGCACGCCTCGTGAGCAGTGGGGCGACGCTATCCACGCCGCCAAGCTCGCGGGTCTCAACACGCTCGAGATTCCCATCATCTGGGCCAATCACGAGCCGCGCCCAGGCACCTTCGACTTCACCGGCGAGCACGATCTCAAGCACCTGCTCGGTCTGATCCACGCCCAGGGCATGCACGCGATCCTGCGACCGGGCCCGTTCGTCGGCGAGGGCTACGACTTCGGCGGCATGCCCGGCTGGCTCCGCGCGATCCCCGACGTGTCCTACCGCAGCGCCTCGGCGCCCTTCCTCGAAGCGGTCAGCCGATACGTCACCGCACTCTCGAAGCAGATCAAGGATCTCCAGGTCACCTCCTCCCGCGTGGGCGGCCCGGTGCTGATGGTCCACGTCGAGTCCGGCTGGGCCTGCGGCTCTGACGAGCCAGCCACCAAGTACCTGGGCGAGATCGACCGCTATTACCGCGAGGCCGGCATCAACGTGCCCCTCGCCAACACCAACAACCTTTGGACAAATCTCGAAGCCGAGATCGACGGGTGGTCCGGCGATGACCAACTTATCGCGATGACCCGGCAACTCGGCTCGGTCCGCCCGCTCCGCCCGCGCATGGTGCTCGACATGCGCATCGGCACGCCCTCGATCTTCGGCAAGCCCGACGCGCCGCGCCACACGCCCGAGGGCGTCCAGCGCCGCATCGCCGAGGTCCTCGCGGCCGGCGGCCAGTTCAACGTCAATCCCTTCTACGCTGGGCTCAGCCTCGGCTTCTCGAGTGGGCGCCTCGCGGGCGATGCCGCCGACTTCCTCGCCCACGAGCCAGACGCCGGCTCGATCCTCGCCTCCGACGGCTCGCCCGGCCCGAGCTTCAACCTCGCCCGGCGCATCTTCACCTTTGCCAGCCAGTTCCACCGCGTGTTCAGCCACGTCGAGCCCGACTTCCAGCCCGCGCTGCTCGACCCCGGCGCGCCCAACGAGAGCCCCAAGGCTGCCAAGGCGCTGCCCGTCTCCATCGCGCACGTCCAGGGAAGCCAAGGCTCGGTCGTCTTCCTTTTCACGCCGGATGACGCGAGCGCCAAGGGACGGACAGTCCAGGTTCTTCTGCCCGACGGCACAAACCTGCCCGTGGCGCTTGGCACCCAGCCCGTTACCTGGGTGCTCATGGATGCCCACCTCTCGGGCCGATCGCGCCTCGATTACTCCACGCTCAACGCCCTCGCGGTCGTCGGCAAGACGCTCGTCGTCTTCGGCGCGGCGGGCGCCGACGGGCTCGTCTCGATCAACGGCTCGCCCATCGAGCTCCGCGTGCCCGGGGGCAAGTCGCCCACCATCACCGAGCACGAGGGCATCACCATCGTCGTGGCGAGCGAAGACCAGGTCGACACCATCTTCGTCGATGAGACCGGCGTCACCATCGGTGCAGCCGGAATCTCGCTGCCCGGCGAGAACGGCGTAGTACTCGCCAAGCCCGCGCCCGGCATCCGCAAGGTCATCCGCATCGACGCCCAGGGCGTCGAGCACAAGGCCGACACGCCCCCCGCGCCACGCGGCGCACCAAAGACGACCTGCGGCGAATGGACCGCGGCGAGCACCGATGACCACATCCAGGGCACGAGCCCACGCTTCGCCACCATCGACGGCCCGGGCGATCTCATCTCGCTCGGCGCCAACGCCGGCTACGGCTGGTACCGCATCGCGCTCAAGCAAACCGCCGCCAAGAAGGTCAAGGCGCTCGCGCCCGAGTCGAGCGATCGCCTCCACGCCTTCATCGACGGCGAGCCGCTTGCCTCGCTCGGCGACGGCCCCGGCACCGAGGGCCGCGAGCTCACGCTCCCGCTGACCAAGGGCAGCAACACCGTCGTCGTCCTTGCCGAGAACATGGGCCGACTCGCCGAGGGTGACGCGCTCGGCGAGCCCAAGGGCTTGTTCGGCCATCTCTGGGACGGCTCCACGTTTAAGACGTCCAAGCCCAAGCTCGTCCAGAGCGAGCCGCTCGAGCCGCTCAAGCACACCGTGCCGATCATGGGCGTCTCCGACGGCGACGTGACGCACCACAACCGCCTCACATGGTCGTTCACGCACCGCAAGAAGGCACCGCTGATCCTCACGATCCCGCCGGTGCCCGTGCGCATGATGCTCGTGCTCAACGACGTGCCGCAGCGTCTGCTCGAGTCGAACCTCGAGCACCGCATCATGCTCGACCAAGAGACGCTCAACCGCGGCGCGAACGAGCTCGGCCTTGCCTTCATCACCGACGCCCGCCCCGCGAGCGAAGAAGCCGAAGCGCAGGTCAACGACGTCGCGAAGGCGATCATCTCGGGGTGTTCGATCATCGAGGGTGTCACGTGCGTCACCGAGAAAGCAGAGTGGGCCTTCGCCCGCTGGGAGCAGCCCGCCGACACCGCGTTCGCGCCGGTGACCAAGAGCCAGCTCTCGAGCCGCAAGACGCCCACATGGTGGCGCACAACCTTCGCCGCCGCGGACAGCGACCGCCCCTTGCGCATCGATCTCGCGGGCATGACCAAGGGCCAGGTCTACCTCAACGGCAAGCACGTCGGCCGCTACTTCGCCGCGACCGCAACCGGCGCGAAGGTCGGCCCCCGGCACGACATGCTGCTTCCTGCGGCGTGGATCGCCAAGGGTGTCGACAACGACCTGGTCATCTTCGACGAGCACGGCGGCAACCCGGGCAAGATCAAGCTCGTCCACGAGAAGCACGAGCCCTTCCGCGCCTGATCGGTCACGCACCCATGGCAGACGCCCGCACCCATCCAGCGCGCACCGATTGGCAGCGAGCCGCGGACTTCTCGGCCCGCGCGCACGCGGCGCAGCGTCGCAAAGATGGGCAAACGCCCTACGCCGCCCACCCCTTCCGCGTCGCGATGACCGTGCGCCACCGCTTCGCCTGCGATGACGACGCCGCCCTCACCGCCGCGCTCCTCCACGATGTCATCGAGGACACGCCCGCCGACTACGACGAGGTCCATGCCGCGTTCGGCCCGCAGGTCGCCGACATCGTCGCGGCCCTGACCAAGAACATGATCCTTCCCGAGGCCCAGCGCGAGGCCGACTACGACCGCCGGCTTGCCGATGCCGACTGGCGTGCCCGCCTCATCAAGCTCGCCGATGTGCTCGACAACATGGCCGACCTCGAAGACCGCCCCGACGTTGCCGACCCGGCCGAAGCTCTCGCCCGGCATGAAGCCAAGTGCCATCGCGCCCTCGAACTCGCCCAGCCCGACGCGGCACACCCCGCGACCGCCCGCGCGATTCAGCTCGTCCGCGCCGCAATCGAGTAGCCGATCGTGAGCACGCGACCTACTCGTCGTCGACAACCTCGCCGTTGACGATCGCCTCTATGAGCACCGTCATTTGCTGTTGCAGTTGGGCAACGGTGACCCGGTCGCGCTGCATGGATTCCTGGAGCGAGAGGCGCTGGCGCGCGTCGGTCTGGTCATCGGCCATGCGGCGCTCGTTCGACGTGATTCGGTCGAGCACGCGATTGTGCTCGATGCGCAGGCCGGCGAGCTTGCGCATCATCGCCGATCGAGTGAAGGGGTCCTCGCCCGCCGGTCGGGCGTCAAGGAAGCGCTGCCGCTCGCGGATCGTGAGCTGGCGCCCCGAGCCACGGCCGGTTTGGTCGCGCACCGCCGCACCGGCCTCGATGTCACGCGGCTCGCGCGCAACACCCGCGTCGGGCGACGCGCCGTCCACGAACGACAGTGTCGGCACATCGACGCCAACGCCCCGCCGCGCGAGCCGTGCCGCCCACGAACGCTGCACCGTGGCTGAGTCGATCCGAGCCGTCGTCAGGTTCGCGAAGCTGCCAAGCTCCACCGCGACCTCAATAACCTCGCCGCTCCGCATGACCTTGAGCGGCACCACCTCGCCGGGGTCTCGCGAGATGATCGCGATCCGCAGGTCGTCCATGTCCCTCATGGGCTCGCCGCCCGCTTCGAGAATGACGTCGTTGGCGGCGAGCTTGATCTGCGCGTCAAAGTCGCCCGCGTCCACGGTGTTCTGAATGACCACACCGTCCTGGGACGGCCCGCCGAACTGGATGCCCATCGCCGCCCGCGGCGACCGCGCGAACACATCCGCCCCAGCCCGCACCAGCCGCTGGCGCTGCTCCACATCGAGCGAGTTGTCCGTCAGAGCCCGTTCGATCGCCGGCAGCATCCCGCCGTCGAGCGTCTCGATCACCGCCTGCGCACTCTCACGCGTCGAGAGATCATCCGCGCCCAGATCAGCAATCAGCACAGGCAACAACGACGCGTCATCGACCGCCGGAACGTTGTCTTGGGCACGCGAACCGCACACGCAGAGACACACCGAGAACCCAATCGCAACGCGTCGGCAAAGATCATGGAGCATGCCGCGAGTGTCGTCGCCGAGGGGTCACCCGTCAACGCTCACCCGCGCAACGCCTTGGAAAGCGGCCCTGCGCCGTCCTCGATCGCTGCCGCGAGCGCCACCGCGGTCCCGAGAAACGCCTCGGCCGAGTACCGCCCGAACCGCCCCGCCTCGGCAACGCGCAGCGAGCCCTCAGCGATCAACGACTCGACCATGAGCGCCGGCAGCGCCGCACGCTGAGCCTTGTCCAGCTTGCCCGCCGATCGCTGGTAGCCCGACGCAAACCCGCGCACGAGCGAAAGATCCAGCCCGTCGCGCCAAGCCGCGAGCGTCGGCCGGGCCGCAAGCCCGAACCAGACCAGCGCCCGAGCGAGATCGCACGCCGCCGCACTCATGCGCACCGCGTCGAAGTCGAGCATGCCGACCACGCGCCCATCGCGCAGCACCACGTTGCCGGGGTGCCAGTCGCCGTGCATCGGCTCGCGGGCCCAGGTCTTCACGCCCGCCTTCTCAACCGCCGCGGCCGCGCGCTCGTATCGCGCCGAAAGACCGTCACCCAGCGCCCGGCCGTGCGCCTGGCCGCACCGTCGCAGCGCACTGCGCACGCGGGGCGTGCTGTGGTATCCCTCCTCGGCGAGCGCACGCGCCGGCCGCCAGCCACGCAGCGCCTCGTGCACACGCCCGAGCGCCTCGCCCGCGAGATCGGAATCCTCAACCGAGCCGCTCGGCCGATCGCCCTCGACGAAGCCCATCAGCTCGTACACCCACGGCCCGTGCTCGGTCAGCGACGCGTTGCCCTCGCGCGTGCCCACCAGCGGCGCAACCGGCAACCCCTCGGCCTCAAGACGAAGCACCACCTCGTGCAACACCGCAACCGTGTCGCGTTCGCGCGTCGCGTGCCGCTTGAGCACGTACTTGCCGCGATCGGTCTCGATGAGCACCTTCGCGCGCACGCCCTGCCCGAGCGCGAGAGGGCCGACCGCCGCGATACGTCCGATGTCGAAGCGTGCGCACACGACCGCGAGCTCGCCGGGCGACATGCCGTCGCGGGGCTCGGCCGGTCCGCTTGCTCGTGATGTTTCGGCCGGGCCGGCGGTGGTCCGCGTCAACGATCACTCCACGTTCTGGACCTGCTCCTTGATCCGATCGATCGAGCCCTTGATCTCCACTGTCCGCTTCGAGATCTCCGAGTCCGGGCTCTTGCTCGCGATGGTGTTCGCCTCCCGCAGCATCTCCTGGGCGAGAAAGTCCAGCGTCCGCCCGATCGGTTTGAGGTCCTTGGCCGAGAGCAACTGCGCGAACTGCTCCATGTGCCCGCCCAGCCGACTGATTTCCTCGGCGATGTCCGTCCGCTCGGCGTACGACGCGATCTCGCGGATCACGTCCACCGGCTGGAGCGCCACGCCCGCCTCGGTCAGCAGCGCATCGATCCGCTCGCGCAGCCGCGTCTCGTACGCCAACACCACCGCGGGCGCCTTCTCCCGAATCTCGCCCAGTCGCTCGACGATCGCGTCCCGCTCGCCAAGCAGATCGACGAGCAGCGCCTCACCCTCGCGCTCGCGCATCGCGACCAGCTTCTCGCAGGCCTTGCCCGCGAGGTCCTCGAGCACCGTGACCGCCTTCTTGAGCCGATCCGACTCATCACTCGGCGGCCGGAGCACGCCGGGGAGGCTCAGCAAGTTCGCCGCGTCGATCGAAACCCGCTCCCGCGAGGCCGCGTTGGCAGACATCGCGGGTGCCGCGAGAACCTGCTCGATGTACCGCGAGAGCGCCTCGTGGTTCACTTCCATCGCCGCGGATGCCGATGTGTCCGCGACAGCCGCGGTGAAGGTGATCGTGCCGCGGTTCAGCGTCCGGCGGAGCACCGCGTCGATCGGTGCCTCGAGCGCTTGCTGGTGCTCGGGCAGGCTGATCGTCGCCGTGAAGGACTTGTTGTTGAGCGACCTCACCTCGACGTGGTAGTGCACCCCGTCGATCTGGGCCGATGCATCGCCAAAGCCGGTCATGCTGCGGATCACGCATGTGCTCCTGACATCATCGCGCGCCGCCACCGCGTCGGCCTCGCGTGTTGAAGATTGCTCAACACCCTAGCGGTTGTCGCCAGACTCGGGCTCGATCGAGCCCGGATCGGCCGCCGGCGTCTGGGTTGGTGTCTCCGCCGGTGCGGTGAGGTCGTCGATGACATCCTCGACGGCCTCGGTCGCGTCCTCGGCTGCGCCCTCGACGCTGTCGCCGATGACATCGACGACGGTCGACTCGCCATCGCCGTCGATCACGGTCACGCCGTCCGGCGCACCTTCTTGAACAGGCGAGCCGGGCGCGACGATCGCGGGCTGCCCGCCGGTGCCGATGTTTTGGGGGCGAGCCGCGAAGATAAGGCCGATCGCAACGAGCAGGTAGAGCACGAAGACGCCGATGGTCGCCATCGTGAGCGCATCGCCGGTCTTGGTGCCGAACGCCGTCTGTCCCGCGCCGCCGCCACCGCCCGAGCCCGCGCCGAACGCGCCGGCCAGGCCGCCGCCCTGCGGCCGTTGGATCAGCACCAACAGCACCAGCGTGACGCAGATGAACATGAAACCCACGATCAGCAGGTTCACCACCACGGGAGCAATCGCAAGAAAGGCCATGCAAGCCTCCAAAGAGTCGAATCAAACGAAGCCTTCGGACCAGATCGGCGCAGCCACACTGCCGCCACCCGAGCCCGGTCACAATGCTAGGCGCGAGCCCGAACCGACCAAACCCGCTCACGCCGTGTCAGGCCTGCCGAAACCCGGCCGGATCAGCCGCCCGCGGCGACGATCGCCGCGAAGTCCTCAGCCTTGAGCGCCGCCCCGCCGACCAGCCCGCCGTCGATATCCGGCGGGGCCAGCAGCTCGCCCGCGCTGCCCGGCTTCATCGACCCGCCGTACTGGATCCGCGTCGCGCCCGCCACATCGCTGCTGTACAGGTCCGCGAGCACACTCCGGATCTTCGCGTGGGCGTCCTGGGCGTCCGCGGGGCTCGCGGTCTTGCCCGTCCCGATCGCCCAGACCGGCTCGTAGGCGATCGTCACGCGGGCCATCTCGGCCGCCGAGACCCCCTCAAGACCAGCCCGCAACTGCCGGGCATTGACCGCATCGGTCTCGCCCACCTCGCGCTGGTCAAGCGTCTCGCCGCTCGCGAGAATGACATCAAAGCCCGCGGCCAGGCTCGCTCGGACCTTCTTGCCCACCAGCTCGTCGCTCTCGCCGATGACATGCCGCCGCTCGGAGTGCCCGCAGAGCACGACCGAAACGCCGCAGTCGGCGAGCATCGCCGCCGAGACCTCACCCGTGTACGCGCCATCGCCCTCGATCCACATGTCCTGCGCGCCCAGCTTCACAGCCGAGCTGCCCAACGCCTCACGGACTGTGAGCAGATATGGAAAGGGTGGGAAGACCGCGACCTCGGCCGCCGCATCGGCGCAGGCTGCCGCGACCGCTGCCGCGAGTTCGCGGGCCGAGCCGCTGTTGGTGTTCATCTTCCAGTTACCGCCCACAAACGCGCGTCGCTCAGCCATGTCGATCCCCGTTTCCGATGAGTGCCACGGGCAGTGCTCAGCGCCGCTGCCCTTCGCCTCTATCAAAGGCAACGCCCACCCAGCCAAGGTGGAATCGGCGCGGTCAAACTTCGCTTGGGGTCCCTCGGCCGCGCGGACGGACAGCCAGCCAGATCGGCCGCCAGACCACTCGGCAGCCCGCCCGACCCGTCCACGCCACGCCCATTGCCCCACGCGTCGCCCGGCTCTACGCTTATAGTTCCGCCGCTCGGGATTCATGCCCGGGCCAAGACGGAGGCCGTAGCTCAGTTGGTAGAGCACCTGGTTGTGATCCAGGATGTCGCGGGTTCAAGCCCCGTCGGTCTCCCTTTTCGCGTCTTCGGTCGGCGTGCTCACGCGGCCGAAGCCGATGCCGCCGCCCGATCGCAGGCCGACATCAGTTCGCGAAGCTCGCTCATCGACTCACTCACGCTCATCGACTGCGCGATCGAATCGCTTGCCTTTGCCGCAGCCCGCGAGATGCGATCAAACCCGAGACTCTGCCCGCCGGTCTTGAGCTGCTGGCAGATCACGTAGCACCCCATCGCGTCGTCGCCCTTCACATGCTCGCGAAGCTCGCCCGCGTACTTTCGGAGCTGGTCGACGAACCTCGATGCCAGCGCCGCATCGGCAGAGTCCGCCTTGCTCGACGCGGGCAGCGACGCCACGCACAGCACCTCGGCGAGCGCACGCAGCACCGTCTCTTGCAAGAGCGGCTTCATCAGCGCCGCATCCGCACCGTTGGTCAGCACCGCATCGCGCTCACTATGCGCGTTCGCGGGCAGCACCATCAGCATCGGCACGTGCACGCCGTTGTCGCGGAGCTTGCCCGTCCACTCGACCGCGTCGCACCCGACGCCCTGCTGATCGACCACGAGCAAATCGCACCCGTTGCCGAGTTCGGTCTGCATCTCCTCCTCGGTCGTCGCGATCGCGAGGCGGAGCTGCGTGTCTTTCAAGAAGTGCCGCATGATCTGCTGGTCGAGCTCGACCGGATCGAAGAGCACAAGCCGCCCCTCGAGCGACTGCGGATCAACTTTCTCAAGGGTATACCGATCGCGACCCACCGCAGCGGGCACGAAGTCGCGTGGATCGATCGACCGTTCGAACTGCACGCCAAGCTCGTGCACGACGCCCGCGACGTGCCGGCAACGCTGCACGCTGCCCTTGATCCGCGCATACCCCTCGCCGCGCGCCAGGATCACCGAGCACACCGAGCCCGGATGGATGTACTGCGAGTGCAGCACCGAGATGCCGCCCGACGAGATGTTTCGGCACGCGACCTTGAAGGTCACCTGACTCCCGCCCGGGTGCAACACCTCGAGCAGCACCGACTCCACGCGAAAGGGCCAGCGCGCGAACTTGCGTTTTGATGGCGGAGGCCCACCTTCCTCGTCGAGACGATCGAGCAGCACACCGAGCTGACGCGCACGGAGCCCAAGCGAGTTGGGCCGACCAGTATCCGATGATCCACGATCCGCTGCCATGCAGTGCTCCAACGCCGCGACCCATCGAAACACCTGGAAGGGCGGCAGAAGCACTATCGAACAATCGCATCACCAAATCCGGTTTGGGCTGAGCCGGCGACGCGCATTGGCATCGGGGTCAGCCCGCGTGACCGTCAAACGCGCCGTGACAGCTTGCCCGCGGTCCGAAAACGTGTGCACGGCCTGCGACGAGAACGCACCATGGAAACACCGCTACACGTCGAGGTTCTTCACCTCGAGCGCGTGCCGCTCGATGAACTTGCGACGCGGCTCGACCTCCTCGCCCATGAGCACCGAGAACAGCCCGTCGGCCTCGCCGGCCATGTCCCACGTCACACGCATGAAGACGCGCTTGTCGACATCCATCGTCGTGTCCCAGAGTTGCTCGGCGTCCATCTCGCCCAGCCCCTTGAACCGCTTGATCTCCATGCCCCGCCGGCCGATCTCGTGCAGCGCCGGCAGCACGTCGTGCAGGTTCGCCGCCTCAACGACCCGCGCCGTCGGCGAGGTCGACGCCGATGCCGATTCCTCGGCGTCGTCGTCCGAGCCGACCGCGTCCGATCTAGCCGCGTCCGACTTGGCCGCCGAACCCTTGCCAACCTTCGTCGTCTCCCACGCAAACCGCGCGGGCATCTTCTCGCCCGTCACGCTCTCTTCGCGCACGAGCGCCCAATCGTCAACATCAAGCCCAATCGCTGCGAGGTCCGCGAAGATCTTGGCCAGCTCCTTGTTCTCGTGTAGCTCGCGAAGCACCGCGACGGGGCCGTCCGCGTTCACAGGTGCTTCGGGCTCTGTGGTGTCACCAACTTCGTCGATCGCCGCGCCGCCCTCTTCGGTGATTTCGATCGCGGTTTCCTCGAGCCGCATCCCGTTGTCGCGGATGAACTCCAGCGCCTGAGCCTCGCTCCACGCGAACGCCTCGCTCCCGCGCCACGTCACGCGGTGCGTCGGCAGACGCCCCTCGCCCGTCGGGTCGTTCGACCGCGTCGAGAGCAAGTCGGGGAACGGCACACCGCGACGCTCGGCAACCTCGACCAAGTCGCCAAGCCGGCGCAGCTTCTGCACCGCACGCGCAACATCCTCGCCCTCAAGCCGGCGAAGCTCCACAGCCTCGCCCTTGCTCGCGCGATCCGCATCCAAATCACGCACGACCAGCGACGAGCCCTCGAGCCCAAGCTCGGTCAGCGTGTCGGCGAGCGTGCTCTCGTTGAGCACGTATCGGCCCGTCTTGCCCTTGATGAGTTGGTACAGCGGCGGCTGCGCAATGAACACGTGCCCGCGCTTGATCAGCTCCGGCATCTGCCGGAAGAAGAACGTGAGCAGCAGCGTGCGGATGTGGCTTCCATCGACATCGGCGTCGGTCATGATCACGACCTTGCCGTAGCGAAGCTTCGCGATGTCGAAGTCCGCGCCTATGCCGCAGCGTAGCGCCGCGATCAGTGTGCGGATCTCCTCGAAGCCCAGGATCTTGTCGATCCGTGCCCGCTCGACGTTCAGCAGCTTGCCCCGCAAGGGCAGGATCGCCTGCGTCTCGACGTCCCGGCCCTGCGTCGCGCTGCCGCCGGCCGAATCGCCTTCCACGATGAACAGCTCGGCCCGGTCCACGTCCTTGGTCTTGCAATCCCGCAGCTTGTGCGGCATCGAGCCCGAGTCCAGCGCCGTCTTCCGACGCGTCAGTTCGCGCGCCTTCCGCGCCGCCTCGCGCGCCTGCGCCGCGATGATGCCCTTCTGGCAGAGCTTCTTCGCCTCCGAGGGATGCTCCTCGAGCCACGTCTCCAGCGCCTCGCTGACAGCCTGCCCGACGAAGGTCTCGATCTCGGGGTTCAGGAGTTTTTCTTTGGGCTGATTATTGAACGCCGGGTTGGGCAGCTTCACGCTCACGATCGCGATCAGCCCCTCGCGCAGGTCGTCGCCCGTGGGCGTGGGGTCTTTGTCCTTGATGATGCCAGCCTTGCGCGCATAGCCGTTGAGCGTGCGCGTCAGGGCGACCTTGAAGCCCTGCCCGTGCGTGCCGCCGTCGACGTTGTTGATGTTGTTCGCGAAGGTCAACAGCAGCTCGTTGTACCCGTTGTGGTACTGCATCGCGACCTCGCAGATCATGCTGCGATCCTCGTCCTCGCGCTTGAGATAGACCGGGCTGCTCACCTCGCTCTTGCCCGCCATCAGGTGCGTGACGTACTCGAGCAGGCCGTTGTCGGCGCAGAACTCGTCGGACCTCGGCTCGCCGTCGGGCCCGACCCGCTCGTCGCTCAGGCGGATCGTCACGCCGGGGTTCAGATACGCAAGCTCGCGCAGCCGCGTCAGCAGCGTGTCGTACACGAAGTCGGTCACGGGGAAGATCGTCGGATCGGGCCGGAAGGTCACGGTCGTGCCCGAAGGGCGCGACGCGTTCTCGGGCATCGGGCCGATCTTCGCCAGAGGCTTGGTCACCTCGCCCCGGCTGAACTCCATCGCGTGGATCTCGCCCTCGCGCCACACCTCGACCTCGAGCATGTCCGACAGCGCGTTGACGCACGACACGCCCACGCCGTGCAGGCCGCCCGAGACCTTGTACGCGCTGCCCTCCTGCTGGAACTTGCCGCCCGCGTGCAGCTTGGTCATCACGACCTCAACCGCGGGCTTGCCATCGAGCGCCGGGTCGTCGTTGCGCATCGGCTCGACGGGAATGCCCCGGCCGTCGTCGGTCACGCGGCACGTGCCATCGGCAAGCACCGTCACGGTCACAAGCGACGCGTAGCCCGCCATCGCCTCGTCGATCGAGTTGTCCACGACCTCGTACACCAGGTGGTGCAGCGCGTTGACGCCGGTGCCGCCGATGTACATGCCGGGGCGCTTGCGGACCGCCTCGAGACCCTCGAGCACCTTGATCTGGTCGGAGCCGTACTGCCCATTGGTCGAGGTGGGGCTTGGGGCTCCGTTCGCGGACGCATCAGCAGGGGAAGAAGAGGGCTGTTGCTCGGGGGAATCGGCCATCGGCAACCATTCATATCGCGGTGATTTCGTCGCGCCACCGCCCGCGAAACGGCAGCCGACCACACCGCGCAAAGACACCCCACGGGCACCCTCGAGCGCGGCGAGAATCCTACGCAAACACGCCGCGAGAATCCACTTCGCAGAGTGTGCGCAACATCATGTGCCGCAGCGATTTATGACATTGTGCGCCGCCGCCGTGTATCACGGTCGTGGGCGACTGGAAACGCGGCGGATCGGGCGGGTTCTCAGTCCTCGATCACCACCACACTCACACCGTCCACGAGCAGTTCGTAAACGAACGCCACGTCCTCGTGCCCGAGCCGCACGCACCCCATCGAGCGGTCCTCGCCGATGCTGCCCGGGTCGGTCGTGCCGTGGATGCCGTAGCCCTCCCAGACCGCGCTCTCGCCCAGCCCTTGCAGCCCGATCCAGTGCTCGCCGATCGGGTTTTCCGGATCGTCGGCCTCGAAGTGCTCGCCCGTCCGCGGGTTCGTCCAGCGCGGGTTCACGAGCTTGCTGTCGGGCCGAACGCGGAAGACGCCCGTCGGCGTGCCGCTGTCCTCGCCAAGGCCCACATCAAACGACCGGATGTACGTCCAGCGGTCCGGCTCCTCGGGCGGGCCCTGATATAGATCAAGCCGATAGTCGCTCTTGCTCACCACCGCATGAAAGGGCCCACGCACCAGCTTGATCGATTGCCCCACGCGGATCCGCTGCGGGTTCGCGATGCGATTGACCCGCTGGATCAATCGCCAATCCACGGCGAGGTCGTTGCGATACGCGATTCGGCTTAGCGTGTCGCCCGCCGCGATCGTGTACGCCTCGGTGCCCATAACGCCCGGATACACCTTGGGCGAAAAGACCATGTCATCGTTGAGCCGCGTCAGCCGATCGCGCAGCGCCCCCGCGTCGCCCGGCGCGACACGCAGTAGTGCGCCATTGAGCACCGACCGCGCCGAGATCGGCTCGTTCCGCGCAATCAGACGCTCGGCCTCGGCCAGCGCACCCGCAACACCCGGCACCGAAGCACCTGTCGTTGTCTCGCGCCGCCGCTCGGTAAACGCCTCGGCGGGCGTCGGGGCTTGCCCACTCGCTGCTGGCTGATCTTCCTCGGCCTTGCGGATCGCATCGCTCAGCGCACCCGGCTCGGGAAGCCGCGTCGAGGGCATCCGCGGGTTTGCACGATCCGGCACCGTTGCTTGGGGCTCGGCTTGCGGTGTTGGCTCGTCCTCCCGCGCGGTCACCGCTGGCTTCGGCGTCGGAACCGGGCTCGGCTCAAGCGAAGCCGACCCGCCCTGGTCGATCACCACCGGGGGTGGTGCTGCTTGGATCGCATTGGTCCCGCTCTCCCCAGCCGGCGTCCCGCCCGCCTCAGCCGCTGCGAGCGTCCCCTCGCCCGGCGCTCGATCGCTCCACACCCGCCAGCCGAACCACGCGCCGACCACGACCAAGAGCACGACGAACACCGCCGGCCCCAGCTTCGAGCGCCGGCCCTTGCCGCCGCGATACACATACGTCCGCCCCGAGGAAGAAGCCCGACCAGTCTGCGAGGGAAGTGCCATCCGTTGCTGTCCTTTCGCCCGAATTCCGCGGGTATAGGCCCGATCCGTCTCCGGACACTAGCCCCGAACCATGCACACGCCCGACTCGGTCGCCACCGCGTCCAGCCGAACGTCCCCCTCTTCCATCGGCACACGGTCGATGACTTGCACATCAAAGCACACACCGATCGTCAGCCCGGCAAATCCCCGAAGGTACCGATCGTAAAAACCGGCCCCCCGCCCGAGCCGACCGCCCCGCACGTCGAACGCCATCCCGGGCACCAGCACCACGCCGATGTCCCACGCGGGGATCACTTCCGCCCCCTCCGGCGCGATCGGCGTGCCGTAGCGCCCCTCCACCGGCCCGCCCTTGGCACCCAAATGCAGGGTGTGCACCTCGCCCGCGTGCATCGTGCCCGAGCCCCAGTCGATCACCGGCATGCAAAGCCGGCCGCCACGCCGGGTCACCACATCGCCCACCCGCGACACGTCCGGCTCACCCCGAAACGCCCCGTAGCCGAGCACGACCATCGCCTCGCCAACCAAGCCGCTGTCGAGCAACTGGTCGCAGAGCGCCGCCGACCACGCGTCCCGCTGCTCGGCTGACGTGCTCGCAAGGACGCCCTTCATGTGCGCCCGCCACCCAGCCTTGGTCGCCGGTCGGTCGGCGTGCGCGCCGGTCATGTCGATGTTCCGTTCCGCCGGTCCGCAGCCTGCTCGCCGCGTTGGCTGCTCGCGCGCACGAGCTTGATCTCGCGCAGCCGATCCGCCATCGCCGCCTCCGCGCCCGCCTGCGTCGGCTCGTAGTACTCGCGCTCAACGCCAAGGTACTCCTGCCCCGTCACGCCCTGGCCCTCGACGCCAGCCCGCGCGTTGTGCGAGTAGGCGTACTTCTCGCCGTCCCGGTCTCGCAGCTTCACGCCGCCGCCGTCGCTCGCGATCACCGGCGAGCTGTTCGGATCGCGCAGGTAGACCGGCACGGGCACCGTCCGCCCGTCGCGCACATCCGCGATCGCCGCATCGATCGCGCGGTACGCCGCGTTGCTCTTGGGCGCGAGCGCCAGATACGTCGCGCACTGCCCGAGCGTGATCCGGCACTCGGGCATCCCGATCCGCTCGACCATCGACCAGCACGCCTGCGCAAACACCACCGCCTGCGGATCGGCATTGCCGATGTCCTCACTCGCCAGCACTGCGAGCCGACGCGCCAGATACCGCGGGTCCTCGCCGCCCTCGAGCATCTTCGCCATCCAGTACAGCGCCGCATCCGGATCGCCGCCGCGAACGCTCTTGATCATCGCGCTGATCGAGTCGTACCGCTCATCGCCCGTGCCATCGTACACGACCGCCTTGCGCTGGATCGACGCCTCGGCAACCGCCGCGTCGATCACGACTGGGCCCGTCACCCGCTCTCCGCCCTCGCTCGCGACCGCAACCTCGAGCGCTGTCAGCGCCCGCCGCGCATCGCCCTCGCACAGCCGGGCCCACACGCCCAGCGCCGCGTCATCGACGCGCAAGTCCATCGTGCCGTAGCCGCGCTGCTCGTCGGCAATCGCCGCCCGCAGCACCGCAACGATCTCCGCCTCGCCGAGCGGCTCAAGACGCAACAGCGTGCTCCGACTCACCAGCGCCGAGTTGCACGCGAACAGCGGGTTCTCCGTCGTCGCGCCGATGAGCGTGATCAGCCCGCGCTCCACGTCGCCCAGCAGCACGTCCTGCTGTGCGCGGGTAAATCTGTGGATCTCATCGAGAAACAGAATCGTCCGGCTGCCCGTTTGTTGCAGCAACGCGTCGGCCTCGTCGACCACCTCGCGGATGCGCTTCACGCCGACCAGCGCCGCGTTCTCGCGCACCATCCGTCGGCTCGTGTGCTGCGCGATCAAGCCCGCCAGCGTGGTCTTGCCCGTGCCCGGCGGCCCGTGCACCAGCAGGCTCGTTACCACCCGAGCATCGAGCATCCGCCGGAGCAGCTTGCCCTCGTCGAGCAGATGCCCCTGCCCCACGAACTCATCGATAGACCTCGGCCGCATCCGCACCGCGAGCGGCGCGACCGCCCGCCGGGCCTCCGCCCGCTTGCCCGACCACAGATCATCACGCCCACCAGCCATGCCCAAAGCCTACCACCGCCGCCGATCGCGATACCACCCATCACCCAAACATCTCGGCGCAAACACCGTCGCCCGGCGCAAGCAATTACCACTTCCAAGCGATTGGCGAGGAAAATTGGTAAACGCTCGCTAACATGGGCCGGTGCCGATCCAACTCTGGCTCATCGCAGCAGTTGCAGCCCTCGCAGCCATGGGCTTCGCGAGCAGAGCCGTCCTGCGCAACCCCCGAAACGACGTCGAAACCGGCCTCTTCCTCGCCCTTGTGCACCCCTATTGCCGCCTCGTGCACCGTTTGCGGGTCCGCGGCAAGGCCCATATCCCCCAATCGAGCGCCCCGGGCCCGCTGATTGTCGTCGCGAACCACACCGCGGGCGTCGACCCGGTGTTGATCCAGGCCGCGTGTCCATTTGAGATCCGCTGGATCATGGCCGAGGACATGCGCGTGCCCCAGCTCCAATGGCTCTGGGATTGGGGTCGAATCATCTTCGTCGATCGCAGCCGAGGCAACGAGGTCCGCGCGACCCGCACCGCGATCGAGCATCTCAAGGCGGGCGGCGTGCTGGGCATCTTCCCCGAGGGCCACCTCGAGCGACCCCCCCAGCAAATCCGCCCCTTCCTCCGCGGGCTCTCCCTGATTGTCCGCAAGACCAAGGCGCCGGTTCTTCCTTTCGTCATCGACGGCACGCCCACCGGCGACCCCGCGTGGTCCAGCCTCTGGCGCACCAGCCGATCGACACTCACCGCCAAGCCGCCCATCAACTACGCCGGCGAAGACCTCGCGCATCTCGACCCGGCCGACGACCTCCGCGAGCGCTTCATGCACTGGACAGGCTGGCCCGCCAACGACCGCAAGCCCCCCTCGCCGGGCAACCCCAGCGGCGAGAAGTAGCCAGACGCGTCGCTGCCACCGTGCCACTCACCTGCGTTGCAGGTCAGTGCTCTTGGTCGGCGGCTCGACCTATCACCCTCGCCCGGCCTGGGCTTTCGCACGAATCGCATCGAGCCGGGCCCGGTGCTGGTCGATCTCGGGCTCGAGTATCGTGAGCGCCATGACCTGCCGCTCCGCCTCGCCCCACGCGCCCGCGAGAATCGCGAGCCGGGCTGCGAGTTCGCGGTAGTCGGCATCGAACGGTGCCAAGCGAAGCGCTCGCTGCGCCTTCGCAAGCCCGTCATCGAATCGCCCAAGCTCGCCGTAGCGTTGTGCAAGTTCCGCGGCATATGCGGGGCTGTTCACCTCGCGTGCATCGAGGTACTCCAAATGCGGGATCGCGCCCTCAGGCCCAACCGGCTCGGTAAGAAACTCGCCCTCGCCGCTGAGGTAGAACTGCGCCAGCAAGCGGTGGGGGAGGTCATCCACGGGCCTCGCCTCGGCATATCGCTGCGCGAGCAGCAGCGCATCGCCAACGAGATCGCCCCCCCAGAGCGCCACCTCGCGCCGAAGCGCGATCTCAAGCAGTTCCGGGTGCTCGGGGTGCGTCTCGAGCCACTCGCCGAGCAGCTCATCGCTCACGTCGGCGAGCGTTTCGGGCGTCTCATCGGGCTCGGGCATCGCGAAGGGCCCGTCGCCCGCAGCCGCATTCGGCGCGCGCTTGGCGATCGCCTCGGGCTGTTGCTCCGCCGCGAGCAATTCCGCAGCGCTCGGCACGCCCTCGGGCAGTGCCATCCCCCACGCGATGACCTGCTCCCTCGCCCACGGCAAGAACTCGGCCTTGAACCCCTCGGTCGTCAGCCCGAGCTCTTCCTCAAGCGCCCTCAACTCGGTCCAGCCCTGCGCGTAGCGATCCATCAGGCGCAGCGGCGCTTCGTCACCAAACCGCTCGATGATGAACTCGTACATCCACGCGCCCTGCGCGTACGCCTGCGAGCGATCCGTCGGCTTCTCCGGGCGAACGAACATCACGTTGATCTCGTCGAGCGCGAAGAGCGCATCGGCAGCGAGCGCCGCGGCAAGCAGCTGGCACCGCGAGTAGTCCCGAGGCGCATCCTCCAGATACACCGCAGCCGCCTCGGTAAACCAGTGCGGGATGCGGTTGTTCGTCCGGTCGAGCGTGACCGTGTGCACATACTCGTGCCGGAGCACACGCTCCCAGTCGTACGCGCCCACGCTCTGTCCCACGCCATCGCGAGGCGTTTCCATCGCAATCACCGGGCCGGTCGCCGCTGCCATCGTCCAGAGCTGCGGCGTGCCCGTGATCCGCACGCTAAACCACGAATGGTTCGGCATCAGCTCAATGAGCGTGCGCTGCCGGGGCGTGTGCCGAATGCTGCCCGGCGCGTCGCCGCACACTCGCGCATGTACGCCCTCCATCGCCGCGAGGACTTCCGGCGCGAGCACCGCGTCGAGCCCAGGTCGGAAGCGCACCGCGAAGTGCTCGCCCTCGATCGTCTCGAACTCTTCGATCAGCCCGCGCACGAGTCGCAGCGAGTTGTCCACGCGGATGTTGAATGGGTCGAGCGCAAAGGCCCGCTCCAGCGCCGCCCGCGCCGCCTCGTCGCGCCCCGCCTGCACCTCCATCAAGCCCAGCTCGGTCCAGGGCCTTGCCCACGCCGGCTCTCGCCGCGTCGCTTCGACGAGCACGTCTCGCGCCGCGTCGTATTGCCGCGCCTCGCTGAGTGCCCGGCCCACCTTCATCCAGCCGGCCGCGGCGCCTGGGCTGATCGCCTCGAGCTTCGCGAGCCGCGTCTCGCGTGCGGCGTCGTCGTGCCCGCGCGCCGCCGCTGCCGCGTGCAATCCCATCAGCCCGCGGTGCTCCGGATACCGCTCCATCGCCGGCGCGAGCGCCATCTCCGCACCCTCGGCGTCGCCCTGCCGAAGCGCCGCCTGCGCACGGATCATCGCAGCGCCAACACTCGGCCCATCATCCCCCGCGAGCGAGTCGAGGTCATCGGCGATCTTCTGCGCCGGCTCAAAGGCGAACGATCCCACCGCCATATCGCCCAGCATCCGCATCGCCTCAGCAGATCGCGGGTTCAGCGCGAGCACCTCGGTCAGCGCGGCCTGCGCTTCCTGGCGATTGCCCTTGTCGAGCAAGATCTCCGCCTCAGCAAGCCGCACACGCCAGTCGAGCCGATCGAGCGTGTTGCGCGCACGCCCGAGCGCGCCCAGCATCGCCCGGTACACACCAGCTGCCTGATCGCCCGGATCCACGAGCCGCGCCCGCAGCGCGACCAGCCGCACCGCATCGACCAAGGCCTCGGGGTCGGTCGCCCGCGCAAGCGCTGCGTCGACGCCCTCGGTCAGTGCTGCCGCCTCATCGATCCTGCCGAGCCCGTGCAGCGCCATCGCGCCGATGCGCTGTGCTGTCAGTCCCTCGAGTCCTTCGGCGAGCGTGAGCGCATCATCCAGATCGCCACGCGCCAGAGCCGCTTCGGCGCGTAGCAGCGTGGGCGCGTCGTCCGCAAGGCCATAGACGCCACGCGTGAGCATCGCCCGTGCCCGCAGCTCGGGCGTCGTCAGGTCATCCTCCCGCCACACGCCGTGGAACACACGAAGCTCCCGGCCCTCCTCGGGCGACAAGAACGGCGCCTCCAGCCGCTCGAGCACCGCGGGCGCGACCGACGTGGCCGTCTCCGGCAGCTCGACCTTTGCCGCGCCGCTCTCGGTCACCTCGACCTGCGTGCGCGCATTCGGTGTCGCCAGCCCAAGTCCTGCCGCGGCAATCAGCAGTGCGATCCGAGTCATTCTGTGTCTCCGCGCCACTCGCGCACCTGCACGTCCCAACCCGGCTCGCTCGGAGGCGTCGTGTCAAACGCCGCGTCGTCCATCCGCGCGTTATCGTTGGTCAGCACGTCGAGCATCTCGACAACCGTCGTGTCGCCATCAAACCCGACTGTCAGCGCGAGCACCGGCAAGAGCGAGCCGCGGTCGTACCACACGCGGATCGTCTCGTGGTCCGACTGATCCACATACGTCGCGAGCGGCTCAAGCTTGAGTTGCACCGTCCCCGCCGCTCGCGCTGCCAGGCTCGGCCACTGGCTGATGCCCTCGGCCTCGGGCGCGAGCGTCGCGCTGTACCGCTTGACGATCTCGGCCTTGCGCTGCCCGACCGGCACAACAAACGGCCCCTCGCCGATCCGGAGCGGATCGACCGACTCGCCCGGCGGCGCGATCTGCTGCTTGATGAACAGCTTCTCCGCCGGCGCACGCTCGGCGAGCCACTCGCCATCAAACACGTACGTCTTCTGCTCCTGCTCCACACGCCGTCCGACCATCAGCGTCTCGAAATCCACGCGGAAGGCCCGCCGGGGCAGCCCCTCACGCCGAGCGCTCGCCGGGCGAACGTCCGCCACGAAGTACAGGTCGCCCACACGCTGCTGCATGTCGCCCGCGATCGCGAAGAACCGCGTGTACCGCACGCGCGAGCTGAGCCGATCGATGCCCTGGTCCGCAACCTCGAGCGCGTCGAGCAACGCGTCGGCGCTGGCGAATGTGCCCGGCTGGGCCATCGCAGCGTGGGCGACGGCGGCCTGGACGAGCGAGGCGGCGGGAAGAGTCGGCGTCGGCGTTGCCAGAGCCGTGCCCGCAGCGAGCTCAACGCCGGATGCGAGCAGGGTGGTGGGCTTCGGTAGGTTCATGCGATCTCCTGGCGTCTCGGGGTGTCGGGTCCCCATTGAAGCAATCGTGTTTGCGGTCGTGTGGGCGGTCGTGAAGTGTCGTCAAGCGGGCCGTGGGATGGGCCGATATCCAGCGCGGGTGCCTATCTCGGTACTCGCGATAGATACCGCTCCGCGCGGGCGACGCTGCCGCCCGCGGTCGCACCACTGTAACCCACCCGAGCCGATCCCCATTCCACGCCCGTGTACCGCACCCGCACCATCCTGATCGTGCTCGTCGTCGCCGCCGCCGGTGCCGCCTGGCTCGCGACCGGCCGTGCCGCGATCACCACATGGCCCGATCCGGAGGTCGACGCGATGCTCGCCGGCCCGCTCGCCGACCGATTCGCAGAGACCCCCGCCGCGTTGCCCACCGAGCGACCGACCCGCTTCCAGCTCGGCCTGCTGCCCGACGGCCCCGCCCGGGGCTGGCCCAGCGTGCTGACCATCGCCCTCGCCGGCGTCGCCCTCGCGTGCGCGATGCCGAATCGCAACGCAGCGGCCGTACCGACATCCCACCATCCGGAGCTCATCCGATGAACACGCTGCTCAGCCGTCGATGGATCGCCACGCTGATCTCGCTCGGCATCATCGTCGCCGTGCTCGGCACGGTCCGCTTCCTCGCGCCGCCGCCGAGGTCCGCCGTCGGCAAGCAACAAGAACAAACCCCGCCGCCGGACCCGCGCATCATCGTGCCCACCGAGCACGCGGCGCTCGGCACAGTCCACCACGCGCTGCCCGGCCGAGACGTGCAGATCGCGTTCCTCTCCGACACACCGCTCGAGACCATTCGAGGCCGATCGAACCAAACGCACGGCTACGTCGTCCTCGCCCCGGACCTCACGCCCCAAGCCGGCGCGTGGCACGTGCCCGTCGCCGAACTCCGCACGGGCCTGAGCACGCGCGATGAGCATCTGCAACGCGACGAATGGCTCGACGCGGCGGCGCACCCGTTCATCCGCTTCGATCTCGACCGCGTGATCGATGCCGAGCCCGTCGACGACCCCGCCGCGTCTCGCACCGGTGCGCGCACGATCAGTTGCACGCTCATCGGCACCATACAGATCAAGGGCACCTCGCGCGAGTTGATCGTGCCCAACGCGACCATCACGACGCTGCCCGCCGACGCCTCGGCAACAGCCGCGGTCGCGGGCGAGCTCGCAGCCCTGCGCGCACGGTTCGAGATCCACCTCGCCGACTTCGGCGTCGCCCATCGCATGATCGCGACCGATGAGAACGACCGCGGCAAGGTCTCGCCGATCATCGCGATCGAGCTCACGCTCATCCACGCGACCGTGCCGCCCGAAGATCAGCCGGGCTCGCCGATCGCGGGCAACCCCACGCTTGCCGGCCGGCGCTAGACGTCAGTCCTCGTGCAATTCGTCGTCCGCTGAGCCCGCTGCATTCGCCGACTCGCCAGCGAGAAAATCCCGCAGAATCGCCGCCGCTGCCAGTGAGTCGCGCCGCTGCTTCTTCTGCCCGTGGGTCATGCCCGACTGGGCCATCGACCAATCCGCCTCGACCGAGGTCAGCCGCTCGTCCTGGTAGTGCACCACCCGCCGCGTGCGTGCTGCCACGCGTGCGCCGAGCGCACGCACGAGCTTCGCTTGGTGCCCCTCGGTGCCATCCATGTTCAGGGGCAGCCCGAGCACCAGCTCGCCCGGCTCACGCCGAGGATCGATGCCCAGATGCTCATCGCTCGCCCGCCCGATCGCCTCGATCAGCAACACGCCCTCGCGATTGGCCATCGGCGCCTCGATCAGCCCAGTCGGCGAGACAATCCCCGTCTCCGAGTCACCCATCGCGAGCCCGGTCCGCTTGTTGCCCACATCAACGGCGAGGTATCGCATGCGAACAGTCTACGGCGTTGCGCGGGTTGGGCTGCGAGTCGATCCGAGCCGTGTGCTCACGCACGCGGATTTACGCCCGCACTCGGGACAGGTGTTGGGCGATCCGGCAAGGTCGTAGCCGCACGCACCGCAGAGGCCCCGTCGCTTCCTCGACACAGATCGAACGTGCACCGGCGCGAACCGCAACAGCCAGTACGCGGCGGACCAGGCGCACGCGTTGCCCGCAACGCCCGCGGGTCGCGGCGTGAGCGGCAGCACATGCTCGATGTCGAATGTGAACTCGTCGAGGTGCCAGACCCAAGTCCCACCGCGCACCGTCCACTCGTCGAAGAGAAGCGTGTGGTGGGCGATGTCGCTGTCGGGATGCCGGCGATCCCAATACATCAGATCGGCGGTGAACGCTGCAAACGGAAAACCCGTCACTGCCGAGGCCTCAACCTCGATGAACGAATGCCAACCTCTCTCGATCGCATCGGTCGGCGTCAGCGCTACGGGTTGCAACCTCACCCATCGCGGCACATCGTCGTCGTACTGGTTGCGCGGCACCCACCAATCAGTCTCGAAGTCCGTCCCAGTTTGATCACTGATTTCAGCGACTCGCCAGCCGCCGAACGTGCGGATGGCGGCCGCGCCGAAGTGCTTTCCGTCCCTGAAGGAAAGGTGCTGTTGCGGCCGCAGATCCAATGGCCCCGCAACCGGCCGGAGCAATGCGAACGCCACGCTCGCGATGGTGCCGACCGCACATGAGGTTGCAACGGTGCGGCGGAGTCTCACGTCGTCACTCTCGTCGCAGCCAATGCCCGCCCGCACTCTGGGCACACGTTTGGCGAGCGGGCGAGGTCATAGCCGCAGGCGACGCAGCATTCGCGACGGCGACGAATCTGACTTCGGAAGTGGAAGGGTGCGAACCGAAGCATCCAGAACATCGCGCCCCACGTGGCGATGTTCATTGCCGTCGGGAGCGCGACAGGTCGGAGGGGAATCACATGGTCGGGCATGGGAAGGTACTGCCCGCGCCGCATCCAAGGTACGCCGCCGCAGAGGTCACCCGGGAACACGACGCGTCTGTGGTCGATGAGTCTCTGGTAGGGCACATCGAGGCGTGCCCACAGGGCGCGAGTGGGCCAACCTGCCGAGGTGTACATCGTCGCGCGGCTACGGAACGGTTTGTCTGAATCGCCCAGCGTCCGACGGGCTTCGAGCGGCAGGAAGTACGGCAGCCGGTCGACGTGGCGTGCTTGTGTATTGGCGACTCGATCCGCGATCTCATCTGACGACAGGTGGCCCTGCCAATTGATAAACGTCGCATCCACGCCGGCGTACGGGTATAGGTAGTACGACCCGGTGCCGGCGTCGCGGGTGAAGTTGGCGAACCGGCTCGTGCGTGAGCTGGATTGCAGCCAGATCGACGCACCGATCGCGACGGCGTAGTTGAGCACGACGCCCATCAATGCCGACCACGCAATCTCACGGGTAAACCGTCGCACCCACCCAGCCTACCGCAACCCCGCCGCAACCTTCCCATGCAACGCCTTGAGCTGCTCGGCCTTGTCCTTCGGCATCACGAGTGTCGCCTCGGGCGTCTGCACGACCACCAGCCCCTCGCACCCGAGCAACGCGACGGTGTGGCCCGGGCTGGTCACCACGAGGTTGTCGCGTGAGTCTTCGAGGGCGACATCGCCCAGGCCGCTGGTGCCGTTGCCGTCGCTGTCCGCGTCGAGCGTCTCGGCGTACGCGGGCCATGAGCCGACATCGAGCCAGCGCAGGTCCATTTCGACGCCGCAGATCGTGACCGCGTCATCGCCCGACGCGGGCTCCATGATGCCGTAGTCCACGCTGGTTTTATGAAGCGTCGGGTACACCTCGCCCAGCACGCTTGCCTGGTCGGCCGTGCCCCACGCCGCTTGCACGCGGCGCAGGCCCTGCTCGCTCTCGGGATGGTGCTTGGCGAGCAGCTGCATGATCGTGCGCGCCTTGAAGACGAACATCCCCGCGTTCCATCCGTAGTCGCCGGACTCGACGTAGGCGGTCGCCCTTTCGATGGGCGGCTTCTCGACGAATTGGTCGACAGCAAACCGTGCCGGGCCATCTGCGGCGATCGCCGAGCCGCGCTTGACGTAGCCGAACCCGGTCGCCGGGTAGGTCGGCTTGATCGCGAACGTGACCAATCGCGAGCCGTCTTCTTCGACGAGCGCAAAGCCCGCCTCGACGCAGGCGCGGAAGGTCTCATCGGGCTCGATCAGATGGTCGGCGGTGAGCACCGCGAAGATCGCCTCGGGGTCGCGTTTCTCGAGCACGGCCGCAGTGAGTCCCACGGCGTTGAGCGTGTCGCGCAGCGCCGGCTCGCCGATCACGTGCTCGTCGTCGAACATGGGCAGCGCCGCGCGGATCTGCTCGCGGTGCTTCTCGCCCGTGCAGATGTACCGCTGATCTTGCGGCACGAGCCCTTCGAGCCTGCCGGCCGAGAGCTCGAGCAGCGAAGCAGGCTCGGCGCCCTTCTCGCGCTGGATGAAGCGGATGAGCTGCTTGGGCTGGTGCGCGCGCGACATGGGCCAGAGGCGCGTGCCCGCGCCGCCCGCCATGATCATCGCGAAGCGGGAAGAAGTGTTGGTATTCGGCGTAGTCATATGAACCGAGCGTATCGGCTCGATCCAGCGCGAAATGGAGCGGCAGTCCCACGCGTGCGGCGTGTTCTCAGTGCTGTCGCTTGCCGAACGCAGCGGCAAGAATCTCGTCGGGCGAGCCGTCCTCGCCGCATTCCTTGATCGCTGCCGACACGAGCTTCGTCGCGTCGTGCTGCGTCTCGCCGAGCGCGACGAGTGCCCCGACGGCCTCGGTCGCCGCCGCGCCAAGGGGATGCCCGAGGTCGATCTCGGCGATGGGCGCGATCCGGCCGGTCATGCCATCCCCGTCGTCCGTCGGGACGCCGGCAAGGGCGATCAGGTGCGGCTCGACCTTGCGCTTCAGCTCATGGACGATCGTCTCGGCCGTGCGCTTCCCGATCTCGGGGAGGGTTTGCAGGCTCTCGGTGTCGGCCGACTTGATCGCCAGCGCCACCGACGCGGGAGGCCGAGCCAGCGCCCGCAACGCCTTGCGATTGCCCACGCCCTTGACCGTGGTGAACAGCTCGAAAAACGCCCGGTCGGCCGCCGATTCAAATCCGATCAGCCGCGGCGTGAAGCTCGTGCCCTGGCTCACGCCCTCGAGCGTGCAGATGGTGTGCAGCGTGATCGCCTCGCCAACCTTGAGCCGGAGCACATCGTGCAGGTAGATCGGCACGAGCACCGTCAATGCGATCGCGCCAAGCCCGGTCGGCTCGACCTCGACGGCGCCCTCCTGGGCGGACAACAACGTTCCTTGGACGCGGGCAATCACGCCCGGAGCGTATCCGCTCTGTTCGCCTTGGGTTCGGGACGTCGGCACATCCTGCCAGCGGGTCTCCGAAACGGGCCGACTGCTTATGCCCGGGCGTCCAACTGCCGATAACCATGGCTGGCACGCACCGTGCCGCGGGAATGCCGCACCGATGTCGATCGCACAGCAGATTCTGTCCTCCCAGCGTGCTGCGTCTCCGGCCACTCCGCCGAGCGTGGTCGTCGTCGGCACCGCCAGCACGCTGCCCGCCGCGAGCGCGAGTTTGCAATGCACGCCCGGCGCACCCTTGATCGAGGGTTGCGTCTGCGTTGGCCGGTCGCCCGGTTCGGAGGTCGAGGCGGTGCCCATGCTCGGGTCGCTCGCCGATCTCGCGAGGATCTGCACGCAATTCAGCCCGTCGGCCGCGCTCGTGTCGCTGCCAGCCGGGTCGCCGGATCGCTCGGACGTGAACGCGGCCCTGGCCGAGGCGGGCACGCGAATCATCGAGCTTCCCGCGATGAGCGACCTGCTCGGGCCGCTGCGGTCCGGCGTCGAAACCCAGCCTGCGAGCGCATCGCCGATCGCACCAATCGGGTCGATCGGTCAACAGCCGCTCGACCTCGCCGATCTCGTCGGTCGCCCCGCACGACCCATCGACGACCGACGCCTCGCAGCCCTGCTCACGAACCAACGCGTGCTCATCACCGGCGCCGGCGGCTCGATCGGCTCGGAGCTCGCCCGCCTGTGCGCACGCTTCGATCCAAGCCAGCTCATCCTGATGGAGCGCAGCGAGAACGCGCTCTTCGAGATCGATCGCGTGCTCCGAGAGCATCACCCCACGCTCGCCCGCGCAGCCGTGCTGCACGACGTGACCGAAGAGGGCCGAACGCTCGATTTGCTGATGGAGCATCGCCCCGACGTTGTGTTCCATGCCGCGGCGCACAAGCACGTGCCGCTGATGGAAGACCACCCGTCGCACGCGGTGATCAACAACGTCTTCGGCACGCGGTCGATCGCCGACGCTTCGGTCGCGTGCGGCGCGAAGCGCTTCGTGATGATCTCGTCGGACAAGGCCGTCAACCCGACGAGTGTGATGGGTGCGACCAAGCGCCTCGCCGAGATGTGCGTGCAATCGCTCAATCGCGACCCGCGTGTGCGCACGCGGCTGAGCATGGTCCGCTTCGGCAACGTGCTCGGCTCGGCGTGCAGCGTGCTGCCGATCTGGGCCGCCCAGCTCGCCGACAACCGACCGATGAGTGTGACCGACCCGCGCATGACGCGGTACTTCATGACGATCCCCGAGGCCGCGAGTCTTGTGGCGCAGAGCGCCACGATCGGGCTCGTGCCCGAGGACGCCGAAGGCACTGCCGACACGGCCGCTGATGTCTTTGTGCTCGACATGGGCGAGCCGGTGCGCATCTTGGACCTCGCCGACAGATTTGCCCGCGCCCACGGGCTCGACCCGGTCGTGCGCCACGCGAGCGAGCCGACCGTCGCGGCGCCCGGCATCGCAGAGATCGTCATCACCGGCGCACGCCCCGGCGAGAAGCTCTTCGAGGAGCTGGCGTACGCGAGCGAGCAGCTTCGTGAGACGCCCTTATCCGGCGTGCTCGCGTGGCTCGGCATCGACCCGCCGGCCGACATGCACGCGGTGCTCGGCGAGCTTGCAGAGGTCAGCGCGGGTGCCGATCGCGACGCCGTGATCGATGCGATTCGCCGGCACGTGCCCGAAATGCGGCCCGCCGTGTCGTCGACTGCGCCCACCGAAACATCCGCCACCCGCGCCGCCTAGGCACTGTTCACATTTGCGACAACTGTCCGGGCTTCGGAAGGGTTGCTCGCCAGCCACTTGCCTTCGCGCGATCTTTATCCGACACTTACGCACCTCTCGTGAGCACCATCGACCCACTCCAACTTAATGGTTCTGCCAGCGTCCCCGCAGACTCGACCGCCGAGCGCGCACACCAACGCGCGCTCGACGTCGCCGAGCAGCTGGAGCGCGAGCGGCGCATCAGCGAGGCCCGCCTCGCCGAGCTCAAGCAGGACGACGTGCTCAAGAGCGTCACCGGCACGAGCGCCCTCGAGCGCGCGGTTGCCGAGGCTCGGCACATCGCCGACGAACTCGAGCGAGCGGTCAAGGCGTAGACGGCCTAGCCCGCATCGCGCCGTTGCGCCGCATACGCTCGCCCGATGCAACGCGAAACATCCACGCCCGTTCTGCAACTCACCAAGCTCAACCCCCGCGCCACGGTGCCGTCTTACCAGACCGCCGGAGCCGCGGGGCTCGACATCGCCGCGTGTCTCGAGACCGATGAGACAACCATCACGCTTGAGCCCGGCGCCCGCACCGCGGTGCCGACGGGTCTTGCGGTAGCAATCCCCAACGGCTTCGAGGGCCAAGTCCGCGCACGCTCGGGATTGTCCACCAAGCACGGCATCGGCCTGCCCAACGCGCCCGGCACCATCGACTGCGACTACCGCGGCGAGCTCCGCATTGCACTCATCAACTGGTCGGCCGAGCCATACACCATCCGCCACGGCGCCCGCATCGCCCAGCTCGTGATCGCGCCGGTCGTGCAAGTCCGTGTCGAGGAGGTCGAGTCGCTTGACGCAACCGCACGCGGTGCGGGCGGCTTTGGCAGCACGGGCGGGCACTGACGCGCGTGGTTCGGTACATCTCAAAAAAGACACTGACCTGCCGGAGCAGGTCAGTGGCACGATGAACAGATACGTGAGGTCGTCGTCTTCGTGGTAGGAGGCTTTAGAGCTTCAGGTCGCCCAGGCCCATGCCGCCGAAGCCGCCGAGATCGCCGAGGCCGCTCTTCGCGCCGCCCTTGGTCTTCGCCTTCGACTTCTCGCGCATGCGGCGCAGTTCGGGAGTTTCCTTGAGGATCTCCTCCGCGACCTGTGCGTTGCGGTCGTTGCCGCGTTGCTGCTTGGGTGCTTCCTTGAGCGCCTTGATCGAGAGGCTGAGCTTGCGGGCGGCCTTGTCGAACGAGAGCACCTTGCAGCGGACGACCTCGTCTTCCTTGACCACCTCGGAGGGATGGCCCACGCGGCGCCACTCGAGCTCGGAGATGTGGCAGAGGCCCTCGACGCCCGCGGACACCTCGATGAAGCAGCCGAACTCGAGGATCTTGGTCACCCGGCCCGAGAGCTCGGCGCCCTCGACCACATCGCTCGCCGCCTGCTCGAAGGGGTCCGCCTGAAGCTGCTTCATGCCCAGCGAGATCCGCCCCGCGTCCCAGTCGACCTTGAGGACTTGCGTCTTGATCTTCTGCCCGACCGAGAGGTACTTCTCGACGTGCTTTTCGCCCATGTGCACGCGATCGTGCGCGAGGTCGGAGATGTGCACGAGTCCGTCGACGCCGCCGACGTCGACGAACGCGCCGAAGGGCGCGATGCGCCGGACGATGCCCTCGACCGTGTCGCCCTCTTGGAGCGTCTCACGCAGCTTGCCCGCTGATTCCTCGCGCTCCTTCTTAAGCAGGTCGCGTCGGCTGAGCACGATGTTGCCCCGGCCCGCGCGTTCGATCTTCTGGACCTCGCACGTGAGCTTCTCACCGACGAAGACGCTCAGGTCCTCGATGCGGTCGAGCGAGACCTGGCTCGCGGGCAGGAACGCGCGGTGGCCGGCGACCTCGAGATCGAGCCCGCCCTTGTTCATGCCCGTGACGCGCGCCTCGACGACCTGGCCGACCTGCAGCATCTCCCAATCGGCCTTCTGCACCGTGCCGGGGAGCGAGCAGACGTAGATCGACTCTTCGTTGTCGAAGCGGTTGACGACAACCTCGAGCTCCGAGCCGGCCGCGGGGGGCTCTTCCTTGAATTGCTGGCGATCGACGACGCCCAGCTCCTTGGGCCCGAACTCGATGAACACGTCCGAAGGGCCGACCGAGACGACCTTGCCCGAGCGATGCTCGCGGCCGGCCTCGACGACGCGAGGCCCACGCAGCGCCGCCTTCGCGGGCGCGGCGAGCGCACCCTTGCCCAGGTCCGGCGACTCGGCTTCGAGGTCGGCCATCGCCGCCTCGATCTCGGCGTTGATCTCCGCGCTGAGCTCAACCTTCTCGGGGGCCGCGGCCTTCGGCGCATCTGCCTTTGGGGCATTCGGCGCCGGAGTCGAGGCGGCGGACGCCTGCCCGGCATCTTGCGGAGCGTCTTGGGCGGGGGTCTGGTCTGGCGTCTGGTCTGCGGTCTGGGGCTGGTCGGTCATCTCGAAGCGCTCCGGCTGGACGGTCGGCCGCGATGAATCACGGCCCGTAAGTGGGAAAGCCGGACGACGCGTGGCTCCGCTCGGCTGATGATGCAGGTCATGCAAGTGTTGATGCTGCAGGTGGTCTGTTCGCAAAGCAGCGGCGTCGTACTCAGCCGCCCATAGTCTCTCGGATAGATTCGATGATCCGCTCGGCGGTCCGCACGTTCGCGAAGCCGGCCGTGGCGTCGATCGAGGGCGTGCTTCCGGTGCGCACGGCACTGAGAAACTCCTCGATCTCAAGCGTCAGCATGTCCGCGTCCTCGATCTGCAACGGCTCGATGTTCACAAGCTCGCTCCAGTCCAGGTTCGTCAGGTCCGCACCGTTGCGGAGCTGGTCGCGCACCTCGTGCATCTGCAATTCGTTGGCGGTCCGGCGGATCAGCACGCCCGACTTGTTGGCGTAGTCGATCTTCAGGTACGCGTTCTCACCCGTGATGCGCGTGACGCGCTCGGTCTTGAGCGCGAGGCGCGACGCGGAGATGTTCGCCACGCACGTGCCCTCGGGGCGCTTCCAGGTCAGGCGTGCGTTGACCACATCGTCGTGTTCGGTGACCACGCCCACGCCGCAGGCCTCGATCTCGTCGGGCTCGTCGCCGTCCATCAGCATGAGGACGACATCAAGGTCGTGGATCATCATGTCCATCACGACCGAGACATCGACCGAGCGGAACGTCATCGGGCTGACGCGCTGGACCTCGATGAACCGGGGCTGGATCTTAAAACCGTCGGCCGTCGCGGCCTGCGCAGCCCGAATGGCGGGGTTGAATCGCTCGATGTGCCCGACCATGAGTGTCGTGCCGTTGGCCTCTGCTGCGGCTCGGATCGCCTCGGCTGCCTCGCTTGTTTCAGCGAGCGGCTTCTCGATCAGGCATGCCACTCCCGCATTCAAGAGCTTCTCGGCCATCTCGCGGTGGCTGGTCGTGGGCGTTGCGATCGTGACCGCTTCAACGCCCGCCGCGATCAGCTCGTCGGCATCGGCAAACGCCTTCACGCCGTGCTGCTCGGCGACCGTGCCGCAGCGGCCCGCGTCGGCGTCGAGCACGCCGATGAGCTCAGCGCCATCGATCTGGTTGTAGACGCGCGCGTGGTGCCCGCCCATTCGGCCGACACCAACGGTGGCGCAACGGATCGGCCGACCGTCGAAACGGTCGGCCGAAGGAGTCGTACTCGTCATAGTGGAGGGCAAGGACATCGTCTCGCTATCTCGCCCGCGGAATCCCGGCTTGGAAGAGCGGGACGGGCTTGTGCGAGGAGTGTAGATCGCCCGATCAGCCGGCGGCGTCGGCCATCGCGGCCTCGAGGTCTTCCTTGCTCGTCAGCCCGACGAACTTCTTCTTGACCTCCCCATTGTGAAACAGGATCACCGTGGGGATCGCCGAGATCTGGTACTTCAGGGCCGTCTCGCGGTTGGCGTCGGTATCGACCTTGCCCACCTTCGCCTTGCCGTCGAACGCCTCGGCGACCTGGTCGATCACGGGGGCGAGCATCTTGCAGGGCATGCACCACTCGGCCCAGAAGTCGACCAGAACGGGGTGCTCGGCGTCGAGGACCTCGCTCTGGAAGTTGCCGTCGGTGAACTCGTGCACATTCTCGCTGGCCATTGTTCGTCTCCTGTTCGTCGCCGGGGTCGGGCCTTGGCGTGTGTCATCCGTCATCGGTGAGGGTGGTGATGCTACCCATGTCACCGGGCCGCAGCCGGGCCGGCAACTCGTGCGGCCCACGCCGTGTCGAGCGCCCCGCGGTGCTCGCCCACGTCATGGACCCGGAATATCGACGCGCCCAGGCCCAGGTGCGTTACCGAAAGCCCGACGCTGCCCCACACCCGGTCGGCTGGCGCGGGCGGCTGGTCGGCCCCCGTCGCTGCCGCGAGCGTCGCTCCGACGAACGACTTTCGGCTCAGGCCGCTGAGAATCGGGTACCCAAGCTCGAGTAACGCCGGCGTCCCGCGCACGAGATCAAGGTTCTGCTCGACGGTCTTTCCAAACCCGAGCCCCGGATCGAGCACGATGCCGCGCGGATCGACGCCCGCCGATCGGGCCGCATCCGCCGCCGCCCCGAGCGCGAGCCGCACCGCCGCGACCACGCCGCCCTCGTATGTTGGCTCGGTGTCATAGGCGTTCGAGTACGAGTCGCGCGCCGGCGCACGCAGCCGATGCATGAGCACGATGCCAACATCGCGCCGCGCGACAAGACCGAGCATCGCCGGATCGTCCCGGCCGCCCGAAACATCGTTCACCGCATCCGCACCGGCCCGTAGCGCCGCATCCGCAACCGTCGCCCGCGTCGTATCGATCGTGATTGGCACCTCGATACCGCGCCCGCGAATCGCCGCGATCACCGGCACGACCCGCGCGATCTGGCCCGCCTCATCGACCGCCTCCGCGCCGGGCCGGGTCGACTCGCCGCCGATATCAAGCAGTTCGGCGCCCGCGTCGACGGCACGCGCTGCGGCGTCCGCCGCCTTGCCCGGGTCGAGATGCTCGCCGCCATCGGCGAAGCTGTCGGGTGTCGCGTTGAGAATGCGCATGATGCGCGGTCGATCGAGTGTGATCGATCGCGAAGCCGAGAGCCGCCACGCGCGCGGCATCTCTGTTGACGGCTGGATTGTTTCATCGGGATTCACGCGATCAGCGTAGCTCGGCTCACCGCCGGCACCGTCCAAACAAACACGGGGCCCGGCATGTGCCGGTCCCCGCGTGAAAGAGCATCTGAGTTGTTCGGGCGAGAAGCGGGCGATTACCGCTGGTCGATCAAAAGCGGGGGCCGCCGCCGCCCTGATTGCCGCCGCCACCGCCGCCGCCCTGGTTCTGGAACTGGCCGATGGTGTTGAGCACGTCCTTGGTGATGTAGGTGCGAGCGCGGAAGCCGCCCTCGTTGCCGCTGATGCCCACGCCGATGGGATCGAGCTCATCGGGCACGTCGAACTGCGCGCCGCCGCCCATCATCGACATCGCCATGCGTGCGTAGCCCATGAGCGTCTTGGTGCCGAGGTACGCCTCGGCGAAGCGGTCCTCGGGAAGCTCGCTGGCGATCTTCTCGATCGCGTCGCTGCTGCCGAGCCCGCCGTCACCCCCCGCGGCGCCAAGTGCCTTCTTCATGAGCGCTGTGTTCTGCGAATACGTGGTCACGTAGCCGTCGTCGACGGTCGTGGCGTACCCGCTGAAGCCCATCTGCGGGCCGAGCATCATCATCATTGACTGCTGCATCATCATCGCTTGCGGGTGCGCCGGATCGACCTTCATGCCCATCTTCCACGTGTCGACCTGCTGGCCCTCGATCTCGACCGAGCCCGTGTCGTATGACGTGGTGTAGGTCATGCCCTCGATGGTCTGGTCGTTCATCTTGGCGTACAGATCGCGCATCGTGCCGCGTGTGGACTCCGGCTCGCCGCTGACAAACAGCACCGAGTTCGAGAACAGGCCGCCGGCAAAGAGCGCCGGGCTCGCGCCGAGCACGCCAGCCATGCCTTCCGAGGCCGTCCAGAACTTGCCCATGTCCATCGCCATCGCGCCGGTGTTCATCTGCGCGTTCAGCTCGTTGCTGTTCTTCAGAAGCTGTTGGATGCCCGGGGCGGAGAAATCGCCCGCGCCCGCGATCAGGAACTCCATGTCGGGGACCTTGGTGAGCAGCTTGGGCGAGTCGCCGGCCGACTTGAAGAACCCGGCGATCTCGGAACCCTCGGCAAACTGCGATGCCAGATCGATCGCGAGCCCGTCGGCGCTCACGTCGAGCCCGACGATGCCGACCTTCGCGTCACGCAAGAACGACGCGGCGATCACGTCGAGCGCCTCCATCTGTGCTTCCATGTCGCCCGCCTGCGGCCCGGCCATCATCGCCATCATCTTCATCTGGCCCTTGAGGCCCTCGTAGCCCTCTTCGAGCTGCGGCTTCAGAAGCTGGATGTTCGCGATCACGATCGTGTCCGAGTCGGCCGCGACGCGTGCGCCCGTCGGCCCCGCGAGCGACTCGTGGATGCCGAGCTTGCCGCCCTCGCCCGTGAAAGTGGTGATCGTCTCGTCATCGGGCGAGAGTGCGGCATAGCCGCCCCCGATCGACTTGGCGTGCATTCGCTGGCCCTGGAACTCGAAGCTCGAGATGTTGCCCACGGTCTCGCCATCGAAGGAGCCGACGAACGCGTCGAAGTCATCGACGGGCGCGATCAGCAGCAGGTTGGGCTCGCCGCCGTCGGCATTGGGCATCATCGCGAGCGCCACGGAGCCGTCGCGGTCGATGCCGTCGGTCTCGAGAAGCTGGCCCGCTGCGCCGATCGCCTCGGCCCCGCCGCCGAGCATGTCGAGCCCGCCCTGGAGCTGGCGGGCGTCGCCGATGAACGCCTCAAGGTTTCCGATGCTCGCGGTGACCAGCGCCGAGTCGGGCACGCGGTCGAGGGCTGCGGGCAGTTCGGCGTGGGCGAGCCCGGCCGAGGCTGCCAGCGCGAGCGGCGCGGTCATGCGCATGAGCGTGGTCGAGACTTTGTTGGTGCGGGTTGATCGGGTGGTCGATCGCATGGTGCTTTGCCTTTCAGCCGACGCCTCAAAGCGTCGCGTGTGGTGTGTTGCGTGGTCCGCTGTGTCTGGGTTTGGAGTCAGAACTGGGTTCGGATCGTTCGCTGCTGCGATTCGAAGCCTGGCGTCGCGTGTTCGCCAGAGCGGCGCACCGCACCCCCCCGGTCCCGTTTCGGGTGCCCGGAACGCGCGAAGTATATGGATCGGCCAATCGCCGGTTTCAGCAGCCGGCCGCGATCGGCTGGTGCGGGCCCGAGGCCCTAAAACCGAGCCCGCTGCCGGATACACGGGCGGGGCGTGTCAGGCGGTCTCTTCTTCGTCGTCCTCGTCCTCTTCGTCGTCGTCTTCCTCATCGTCCTCGGCGACCACCTCGTACTCGTTGCCGTCCTCGTCGACCTCGACTTCGACCTCGACATACTCGTACTCGACGTCGTCGTCGTCCTCCTCGGCCTCTTCGTCGGCGTCCTCGTCTTCCTCGGCGTCGACCTCTTCCTCGAGCTCTACCGAATCCTCAGCCTCGGCGTCCTCGTCCTCTTCTTCCTCGTCGCCTTCGTCCTCATCATCGTCGGACGCTTCCTCTTCCGCGTCCTCATACTCCCACTCTTCCCCGTCTTCGTCGACGTCGTCCTCGGTTTCGTCGTCAACCTCGGCCTCGTCTTCGGCCGCATCTTCGAGCTCGTCTTCCACCTCGTCGTCGACATCCTCGACTTCCGCTTCATCTGCCACGGCCGCCTCGGCGACCGCGTCGTCCTCATCGGCGCCGAGCGCCTCGACCGCTGGGTCGACCTCGTCGATCGGCACGTCGTCGGTGTCGCTCTCGGCGATCGTTGCATCCGTCGACGCGCTGCTTTGGGGCTCGCCGTCGTCCTGGCTGTTCGACCAGGGCGGCGTCGCGTCCTCGCCGTCCTCGTCCGAGCCCTCGACAAACAGCTTGCCCTCGATCGCCGCCCGCGCCTGGTCGGCCTCCTCGGCGTTGGCTGCGGTCGGGAACTGCGCCCCGTGCGCCTGCTCGGCAAAGTGCTTGACCTGCTCCCACTGCTCGGGCGTGACGAGGACCTCCCGGGCGACCGAGCCCTTGTGCGCACCGATCAGGCCCGCCATGCCCATGAGGTCGATCAGTCGGCTCGACCGGGTGTATCCGATGCCGAGTCGGCGTTGCAGAAGGCTCACGCTGCCGCGCTGCGTCTCCGCGACGATCTCCACAGCCCGATCGAAGAGCGGGTCTTCCTGCGCCGCGGCGAGCGAGGCGCTGGAGTGGTTCTCGGTTTGGAAGAGCCGCTCCTCGTCTGCTGTGGTCCGCAGGCTGACGAGCTGGCGCTCAAACGTCGGCGTCGCGACATCGCGCATAAAGCGAGCAACCTTGCGGATCTCCGAGTCGTCCACGAGCGTGCCCTGCGAGCGCGTGAGCTTGCTGCTCCGCGGGCTCAGGAAGAGCATGTCGCCCTGGCCCAGCAGCAGCTCGCCGCCCTTCTGATCAAGCACGATGCGCGAGTCCATGGCGCTGGCGACCTTGAAGGTCACGCGGCACGGCATGTTGCTCTTGATCAGGCCCGTGACCACGTTCGCCTGCGGCCGTTGCGTCGCGAGGATCAGGTGGATGCCCACCGCACGCGCCTTCTGCGCGATACGAATAATCGAGCCCTCGACCTCCTTGGCCGTCATCATCAGGTCGGCAAGCTCGTCGATGATGAAGACCATGTATGGCAGCTTGCGCGGAATCCGCTTCTCTTCCTCCACGCTCGCCGGCTCGATGCGCTCCTTGAGCTCCTCCCACGAGAGCGCGTTGTAGCTCGCGATATCGCGGCATCCGGCCTCGGCGAGCAGCTCGTACCGCTCGTCCATCTTTTTGCACGCCCACTCCAGGATCGCCGCAGCCTTGGCCATCTCGGTCACGACTGGGCACATCAGGTGCGGGATGTCCTTGAACTGGCTCATCTCGACCATCTTCGGATCGACCAGCACCATCTTCAGCTCGTTGGGCTTCCGCGTGTACAGGAAGCTCATGATGATCGTGTTCATGCACACGCTCTTGCCCGAACCCGTTGTGCCCGCAATGAGCATGTGCGGCATCTCGGTCAGGTCGCCGATCAGCGGGTCGCCCGACGCGTCCTTGCCCAGGAACATCGGCAGCTTCATCTTCTCGAAGTTCTCGCGATTGCTCATCAGCTCCCGCAGGCGCACCCGCTCCTTGGTCGGGTTGGGCACCTCGACCGCGATCGTGTCGCGGCCGACCTGGTTCGGCACGATGCGGATGTTCACCGCCTTGAGCGCACGAGCAATGTCGGCCTGCACGCTCTGGATCTGCGCGACCTTCGTGCCCGGTGCGAGCCGCACGTCGTAGAGCGTGATGACCGGGCCCGACTCGATGCCGACAACCTCGCCGTCGACCTTGTATTGCCGCAGCGCCGCCTCGAGCGCCTCGGCCTGCGAGCGCACCACGCCCTCGAGCTTCGCCGAGAAGTTCTCCTCCGGCGGCTCGAGCAGGTCGAGCGTCGGGAAGCGATAGCCCTCCATGTCCTCCACGTTCTGCAGGTCGCGGAGGTCCTCGTCTTGGGCTACCGATTTGTTCGCCTGCGCGAAACGCACGGGCAGGGCCGCGATCTTTTCCTTGATCTGGTCCTCGGTGAAGACCTGCGGCGCGCCGGGCGCGTCGTCCTCTTCTTCGTATTCCTCGTCCTCATCGACGTCGACGTACTCCCACTCGACATCCTCGTCCTCATCGGCAACCGCCGCTTCGTCCAAGGCCGCCTCGTCGATCATCGCAACACCGCGGCGCTTCGCACGCTGGGCGCGCAGGTCGTCGTCGCTCACCTCGGGCCGCTCGTCGAGGTCGTGCTCGCGCACGCCGACGCCGGCCCGGGCGCGGAAGAAGTTCGATAGGCCCAGGTAAAAGGACCCCCGCGCCTTGCCGAGCCCCGCGCCCGCCTTGGTCGAGGCGCTGGTGGCAGCCGTGGCTGTCGCGGTCGCCGTAGTCTTTGCGGCGCGATGCGCACCGTCGGTCAGCATGTGAAAGAGCAGCACAGGCACCGCGAGCGCGAGCCGCTCAAAGGCGACCACCGCGCCGACAGCGAGCCCGAGAACCAGCCAGAGCGTTGCGCCGAGCGTCGAGAACCGCAGCGCCAGCTCGTCGGCCGCGACGCGGCCGATCGTGCCGCCCGCCAGCGCCGGCATCGGTCCCGCGATCTTCGCGTGAAGAGCTACAATCGACTCGACGCCCGCCGCGAGAATCGCAACACCCAGCGCGCGCAGCGGCAGCTGATCGACCTTCCGACCGAAGAGCGGCAGCACCAGCGCCGAGCCGAGGCATGCGACCGGCAACCACGCGGCCCAGCCGAGCAGCTTCAGCGCGTGGTACGCGAGCATCGCGCCCACGGGCCCGCACCAGTTCGCGGGCGGGTCGTTGGCGGGCCAGATCAGGTGCGTGGGGGGATCGGCCGGGTCGAACGAGATCAAACTGGCCGCGGCGAACAGCCAGGCCGCAAACCCAGCGAGCCAAAGCAGCTTCGGCGCAAGGGGGATCGGGTCGTACGCCGCCGCCTCTTCGGCAGCCCGGCGGGCAGCCGCGGACGACTTGGAGGCTTTGGGCGACGACTTCTTCGAGCGAGATTCAGCGGGCACGATCGCCACCTCCGACACACAACAAGGTCCACCGCACGCGCAGGACAACCACCCGGCCATCCCGGAAGCGCGCGGCTCAGCATGTCGGTATCGGCCGATAACCCCCGCCAACGCCCATTTCTGCTCGTCATCGTCTACAGGCCCGGTTGAGGCCCCCGGGCGCTCGCTCGAAGCCCGAGCCTACTTGGTCGGCGTCGGCTCTCGGCTCGCCTTGCCGTTGACCAGCCGCTCGATCTTCAGCGGGTTGCCCGCCTGCAACGCAGGCGGCAGCAGGTGGTCGGGCGTCTCCTGAAAACACACCGGTCGGCACCACCGCCGGATCGCGGTCGGCCCCTGCGCCGACGACTCGGGCCGATTCGTCGCCGGATAGGGCCCGCCGTGGACCATCGCCGGCGCGACGCGCACGCCCGTGGGCACGCCGTTGTAAATCAGTCGGCCCACGCGTTGTTCCATCATCGTGTGCACGCGCCGCGTGTCGGCCTCGTCGCCCGGCTCGGCCCAGATCGTGCCGGTCAGGCTGCCCTGCACCATCGCGAGCGCACGAAGCATGTCGGTCGTGCTCGCGCAGACCACCGCCACCGCCACAGGCCCGAAGAACTCCTCGCGCAGCGCGATGTGCTCGCGGAAGACCGCCGCGGGCGTGCGCATGAGCACGGGGTACGCCCGAACCGGCCCGGGCCGTTCGGCGCGCAGCTTCGGATCCCACGACGCGATCATTTCCACGCCCCGTGCCGCCTCGGCCCGTTCGATGCGGCCGACGAGGTTTCGGCGAAGACGCACCGAGAGCATGGTGCCGGGGCCTGCCGCTTCCATGCGATTCGCGAGGTCGGCGAGGAACTTGTCCGCCGCGTACGACGCGTGCAGGAAGATCATGCCCGGGCGGGTGCATTGCTGGCCGCACGACTCGGTGATCGACGCGGCGAGTTGCTGGGTCGCGGCCTCGCTGTGCTTCTCGATCGCGCCGGGCAGCATCACGACGGGATTGACAGACCCCATCTCGGCGTAGACGGGAATCGGATCAAGCCGGTCGGCCGCGAGCTTCGAGAGCGCCACGCCCCCCGAGATCGAGCCGGTGAACCCGACCGCGCGCACGCACGGGTTTCGCACGAGAAGTGATCCGACCGCCTGCTCCCGCGGGCCGCCGGCAACGAGATACGAGAACGTGCCCGCGGGAAGCCCGCAGCCCTCGACCGCCGCCATCACCGCGCGGGCAACCAGCTCGCTCGTCGCCGGATGGCTCGGATGTCCCTTGAAGATCACCGGGCACCCGACCGCCAGTGCGCTGGCGGTGTCGCCGCCCGCGACGGAGTACGCCAGCGGGAAATTGCTCGCGCCGAAGACCGCGGCCGGGCCCATCGGCTGGAGCATGCGGCGGATGTCGGCCTTGGGGGGCCTGCGGTTGGGCTCGCCGCGATCGATGATCGGCTCCATCCAGCGCCCGTCGCGGACCGCGTCGGCGAGCTGGCGCAGCGTGTCCATCGTCCGGTCCCGCTCGGCAACGATCCGCTCCTCGCCCAGGCCCGTCTCGGCCATCACGGTTGAGACCAACAGCTCCCCGATGTCTCGGACCTCCGTCGCGATCGTCTCGAGCAGGCGGGCCCGCCGGCTCGGGGCGGTGCCCGAGAAATCGCCGAAGGCGTCCCACGCGGCCAGGCACGCCGAGTCGACCTGCTCGTCGGTCGCGGGATGGAACGTTGGCTCGATATTTTCCCCGGTTCCGGGGTTGAGCGAGTGGAAGGCGTGCGCGGGGAGGGTTGGCCCCTCGATGAATCGCCCGCCGATCGCGCTCCGGCCGGTCAGCTGGACGTGCCCCGCAAGCGGTCGCTCGCGCAGCGCGGTCACAGCGACACCTCCCCGAACGACACGGCGGGGCCGATCGTGATCTCCGAGCGAGATTGTTGGCAAGATGTTCGGTATGCTTCAGGGATCATGCTTGCACGCGTCCAGTCGTATCTGCTCCAAGGCATCGACGCTCTGCCCTGCGAGGTGGAGGTCGATCTCGATTCTCGGGGCCTGGATAAGGAAACCATCGTCGGTTTGCCCGATGCGGCTGTGAAAGAGGCCCTCGAACGGGTGCGTGCAGCCCTCGGCAACGCCGGGTACGCCTTCCCCGCCGGCCGAACGCTCATCAACCTCGCCCCCGCCGACGTGCGGAAGGAAGGGCCCGTCTACGACCTGCCCGTAGCGGTGGGGTTGTTGCAGGTGTCGGGCGTGATCCAGCCCGGGCTGGCCGGGCCCGACCCGCGGTCGCTCGTGTTCGCGGGCGAGCTCGCGCTCGACGGCAGGCCCCGCCCGATCAAGGGGGCATTGGCTCTGGCGAGCATGGCTGCCCGCCTCGGAGCCCGGGGCGTGGTGATCCCTGCGGACAACGCCGCCGAGGCTGCGGTGGTGGGGGGGATCGAGGTTTTCGGCGTGCGCACGCTCGACGAGGTGGTCGGCCTGCTCACGGGCACCCTCGAGGCCGAACCGGCCCCGCCCGCCGACGTCGACGCGATGCTCGCAGCCGCCGAGACCGAGGTCGACTTCGCCGAGGTCCGCGGGCAGGAGTCCGTCAAGCGTGCGCTGCTGATCTCGGCGGCCGGCGGGCACAACTGCGTCATGATCGGCCCGGCCGGCAGCGGCAAGACGATGATGGCCAAGGCGTTCGCGGGCATCCTGCCGCGGATGTCCGCGGGCGAGGCGATCGAGGTCACGCGGATTTACTCAGCGGCCGGCATGCTCGCGCCGGGTGAGGGGCTCGTGACAGCGCGTCCCGTGCGCTCGCCGCACCACACGGCGTCACCGCCCGCGATCGTCGGCGGCGGCATGGTGCCGAGGCCCGGCGAGATATCACTCGCGCACCGAGGCGTGCTCTTCCTCGACGAGATGCCCGAGTTCCCGCGCACGGTTCTCGAAACGCTCCGCCAGCCCATGGAAGACCAGACCGTCACGATCAGCCGAGCGCACGGCTCGACGTCGTTCCCCGCCGACTTCACGCTGATCGCCGCGATGAACCCCACACCCCGCGGCGACATCGCGCCGGGCGAGGTCGGCAAGCGCGAGATGGAACGCTACATGGGCAAGCTCAGCGGGCCCTTGCTCGACCGCATCGACATCCACATCGAAGCGCCGGCCGTGCCCTACGACCAACTCCGCAACGGCAAAGAAGGCACGGGCTCGGCCGAGATGCGGCAGCGCGCGCACGCCGCCCGCGCGCGGCAAGCCGAGCGTCATGGCGACGCGATCATCAACGCGAGATTGACTGGAAAACAGCTGGATTCGCACGCCCCGATGGAGCCGGCTGCCGAGGCGCTGCTCGGGCGCGCGGTGACCGAGCTCGGGCTGAGCGCGCGGGCGTTCACGAAGGTGCGCCGCATCGCACGGACGATCGCCGACCTCGACCAGCGCGATACGCTCGGCGTGGGCGACATCGCCGAGGCGGTGCAGTACCGGTTGCTCGATCGGAAGACGTAATGTCGAACGTTGTGCGTGCCGTGCTTGCTAGAGCAGCGTGAGCGCGAGCACGATCGTGATGATGCCGACGACGAGTCCCGCGAGCAGGTCGTCGAGCAGGATGCCCCAGCCGCCGGGCACGCGCTGGATCGCCGAGATCGGCCAGGGCTTTGCGATGTCGAGCAGGCGGAACGCGACGAACATCCAGAGCAGCAGCGCGATCGACGCAGCCAGGTTCGACTGGGCGATCGTGGGCAGGAAGGCGAGCGCGAGCGCTTGGCCGGCCGTTTCGTCGGCGACGACCGCCGACGGGTCTTTCTTGCCGAAGCGCGCCTCGGCCCGATCGCCCAGCACGACGCACGCGGCGGAGAAGACGACGACCAGCGCGACCATCGCCGCGATGAACTGGATGGGTGCGGTCGCGGGCCCGACGCCGATCGCGAAGAGGCCACCCGCGATGAAGACGGGCGGCAGCGAGCCCCAGGTGCCCGGGAAGGGCCGCATGTGCCCGAGGCCGAAGACGGTGACCAACGCCAACCGGCGGGGGATGGGAAGCGTCATGGGATGATCCTTGCGAGGTCAGACAAGACCGGGGCTGGAGGTCAGGCGGCCCGCGTGTGCCGGACCGCCGCTCGAATGTAGGGCCATGCCGAGGCTGCCGTCGCGGCCACCGTCGCCCAAACGCGCCCCGAGATCACGTAGCCAGCCCAGTCGCCGGGGTTGGTCGAGGCTGTTGCGACGAGCACGAGCACGACCGGCACGCACACGGACTGCAAGACCATTTTTGCCTTGCCAGCGGCATTTGCGGAGGCGTCCGCCCCCTCCGACTCGAGCAGCCCGCGCAGCGAGGTGACCGCGAGCTCGCGCCCGAGAATCACCGCGACCATCCAGGGCGCGACGCGCGAGGCCATGAAGGCGTTGGAGGCATCGTCGCCCGTGCCCAACCCGCCCGTGCCAAACTGGAAGATCGGGCTGGCGAGGTAGACGAACGCGGTGAGCACGAGCAGTTTGTCGGCTAGGGGGTCCATGATTCGGCCGTAGCGGGAGATGACGCGCCATCGCCGGGCGAGGTAGCCGTCGAGCGCATCGGTGAGCGCGGCGATGGTGAAGATCGCGGCTGCGGCGATCAGCCAGGCTGTTGGCGCACGCCCCGGATCCGCGTCGAGGCTGGGCATCAGCTCGAGCACCGCGGCAAAGGCGATGACCATCCCCATGCGAGCGGACGTGAGAATGTTGGGAAGCTGTCGCTTGAACGGGCTGATGGCAATCGGCTCCGGAACGGGCGTCGCGTTGGAAGGGTCGGCGGTCATCGGGTGCCAAGCGTACCCGTCCGTGGTCGGCAGCATGTTGTGCGTCGGTCGGGGCGGCGGTGGACAGGGCCGGTCTGGTTGATGGTCCGGCAGGGTGCATCTATTCTTCGGCCTCCATGCGGTCCCCACACGGGGCGGCCCCAAACTTCGGCCAATCTCCGAAGCGGGCGCGCACCAACCGTTTGGCGTGCCTTGGATGGGTGTGGTTGGGGTAGGTGCGGGCGTGATCGCTCGCGTGTTTGTAAGAGACGTGCTCGGCGTGGCATCGCTCCGCCCGGCGCAGTAGGGGACGGCTTTGGAGTTGCTGATAAACCCCGTGGTGCTCTATCTGGCCTGCGCCCTCGGGGCCGTGGCGGTCTGGATTGCTGCGCCCCGCGCTCGGATCAGCCCGCAGATCATCGGCTTCGGTGTCGGCGCCCTCGCGCTCGGGCTCGTGCTTGCGGCCCTGGGCATCACCACGCCCAGCGGCATTCCCAACCTCTACTTCTACGTCTTCGCGATCATCGCCCTCGGCGCATCGCTCCGCGTGATCACGCACCCCCGGCCCGTCTACGCGGCGCTGTACTTCATCCTGACCATCCTCGCCTCGTGCGGCCTGTACCTGATCCTCTCCGCGACCTTCATGGCGTTCGCGCTGGTCATCATCTACGCCGGCGCGATCCTCATCACGTATCTCTTTGTCATCATGCTCGCCACGCAGGCTCCCACCGAGGACGACGTCGACGCCCTGAGCGCGTACGACACGACCGCCCGCGAGCCCGCGGTTGCGGCGTTCGTCGGCTTCCTGTTGGTCGCCGTGCTCGGCGCGATGCTCTTCAAGGGCACCGCGTCGCTCCAGCCGCTGCCCCTGCCGACCGCCTCGGCCGACGCGCCGCTGGCGATCCTGCCTGGCCGGGTCGCCGATGCCTTGCGTGATGCCGACCTGATCGACGATGACGAGGTCGTCGCGACCGACGAGGACGGCTCGGCGATGGTCGATGCCGACCTGCGCCAGGCCATCATCGAGACCACCGAGGGCGACCGGCGAACCGTCGCGTGGCCGGATGAGCTCAGCGCGACCAACGTCGAAGGCGTGGCGCTCAGCCTGCTCTTCCGCCACCCCGGCACCATCGAGATCGCGGGCGTGATCCTTCTTATGGCAATGCTCGGCGCAACGGTGCTGAGTCGCCGGCAGGTCGAGATCGACGAGGACCAGAAGCGTCAGCAGGCCGCGGCTCTTGCGCGTGGCAACACGCCGGCGGGAGGTGGCTCGTGATGAATGATCTGTCTTCCGGCATGCTCACGCTCGCCCAGTCGGGCTTCCCCGAGCCGATGTTGCAGGCGACGCTCGCGCACTATCTGGTCGTGTCGCTCGCGATGTTCGCGATCGGGCTGATCGGCTTCCTGACGCGTCGGAACCTCATCGTCATGTTCCTGTGCACGGAGCTGATGTTCCAGGCCGCGGGCCTGGCGCTGATCGCGTTCGGCCGGTACCACATGAACTACGACGGGCAGACGTTCGTCATCTTCGTGCTCACGATCGCGGCTGCCGAGGCTGCGCTGGCGCTCGCGCTCGTCGTGCTGCTGTTCCGCAAGAAAGATTCGCTCGACGCCGACGCATGGTCGGCGCTGAAGGGCTGAGGGCTGCCGCGTGATCGAAACCTCGGGCATGATGGCCGTTCTCCACGCCGCGATACTCGCGGCCCCTTCGTCGGCGAAGGAAGCCGCCGCCTTCGTCGCGCCCGAAACGGGCGCGTGGTGGATCGCACTGATCCCCCTCATGCCGATCGTTGGCACGATCCTTGCGACGCTGTGCGCGATCCGCGGCATCAAGACCAAGCTGCCCGCGTTCCTCACCGTCGGCTGCCTCGCGACGAGCTTTCTCCTGACCGTTGCGATGTTCCTGAACCTGGGCGACGCCCCGACCATCACCACCGCGTGGGAATGGTTCACGCTCACCTGGGGTGAGGGCGAGGGTCAGACGTTCACCGCCAACTTTGGGTTCTATGTCGACTCGCTGACAGCCCTCTGGATGCTCTTCGTCACGGGTCTTGCCACGCTCATCGCGCTCTACGCGAGCGAGTACATGAGCCACGACGTGGGCACCGGCTACTGCCGCTTCTTTGCCGCGTTCAACCTGTTTGTCTTTTCCATGGCGTGCCTCGTCATGGGCGACAACCTGCTGCTGCTCTTCCTCGGCTGGGAGGGCGTGGGCCTCTGCTCGTACCTGCTGATCGGGTACTTCTACCGCAAGCCCGCCGCCGTGGCCGCTGCGAAGAAGGCGTTCATCGTGAACCGCATCGGCGACCTCGGCTTGGTCATGGGCATCCTGCTCACGTTCGTGCACTTCGGCACGATCGAGTACGCCGAGATCTTCGCCAAGGCCGCCCCGTACATCGAGCTGCTCCAAGCCGGCCGGATCAGTGAGATCCCCGCGATCGCCCAGCTGATCCCCGTGCTGCTGATGATCGGCGCGTTCGGCAAGAGTGCCCAGCTGCCGTTGTACATCTGGCTTCCCGACGCGATGGAGGGCCCCACACCCGTCAGCGCGCTCATCCACGCGGCGACCATGGTCACCGCGGGCGTCTACCTCATCGCCCGCACCTACCCGCTCTTTCTCATCAGCGATATCGCACTCCCGATCGTCGGCTGGGTCGGGGCGCTCACGGCGCTGCTCGCTGCCACGATCGGCATGGCGCAGTTCGACATCAAGCGCATCATGGCGTACTCGACCGTGTCGCAGCTCGGGTACATGTTCTGCGGGCTCGCGGTGCTGACCTCCGCGGGCGCCGCGTTCCACGTGCTCACCCACGCTTTCTTCAAGGCAACGCTCTTCCTCGCGTGCGGTGCGGTCATGCACGGCTTCGCGGGCCAGCTCGACCTCCGCAAGCTCTCGGGCGTCCGCAAGATGAAGGGCTGGGGCATCGTCTCGATCGCCATGCTCGTCGGCTGCCTAAACCTTGCCGGCTTCCCCTTCACCAGCGGCTACTTCTCGAAGGACATGATCCTCGCCGAGGCATACGCCACACCTGGGACGGCACTCATCGGTTGGATCCTCCTGCTCACCGCCGGCCTGACCGCCTATTACACGTTCCGGGTTTACTTCCGCGTCTTTGAGGGCCCCGTCGAGTACCACCCGGGCGACGACCTGCACGATCACGATCATGCCGACGAGCACGGCTCGGGCGAAGAGCAGCACCACGACGTGGGCGAGCACGGCGACCACCACCACGCCGGCTTCCACCCGCACGCGCCGGGCTGGGCGATCAACGCGGTGCTCGCGACGCTCGCGGTCTGCTCGATCGCCGCGGCCGGTCTGTACTTCGTCAACAAGAAAGAGCACGGCTGGGTCGGCTCGATGGTCCACGACTCGAGCGCCAACTACGTCGGCACCGCCGCCTTCCTGGACCATGCCGCGCACGCCGGTGGCGTCACGGGCGACGCGGCCCATGAAGGCGCTACGCACGCCCACGGCACGTTCTTGGGCTACGACCCCCACAAGGTCATGTACTACGTCTCGGCCGTGGTTGGTGCGATCGGCATCGGCATCGCCTTCTTCCTGCACCTGCTCGGCCGCAAGCATGCCGAGACCGCGCGGGCCGACAAGGTCTTGCCTGCGCTCGGCCCCATTCCCAAGTGGGCGCGGAACAAGTGGTACGTGGACGAGCTCTACAACTTTCTGATCGTCCGCCCGCTCTGGGTCATCAGCCACATCTTCCACCTCATCGACAAGCTCTTCGTCGACGGCCTCGTGAACCTCTTCGGCCTGCTGCCCCGCTTCGGCGGCTCGGCGATCCGCCCGAGCCAGTCCGGCGTGCTGCATGGCTACGCGATCGGCATGGCGGGCGGCGTCGCGATCCTCATGCTCGTCGTGCTCGTGATGGTGCTCCGATGAACAAGCATGCCATGAACAGTCTCCAAGCCCTCATCCCCAACCCGCTCTACGCGTCACCCCGGAGCCCGGCATGGAACTGAGTTCCGTTCTCCTCTTCGTGATGATCCTCTTGCCGCTCGTGTTCGCGGCCCTGGTCGCGATGCGGCCTCGCGAGCACGCCGCGGGCATCGCGACCGTCGGCATGCTCGCCGCAGGGCTCGTCGCGACGCTGGGCCTCTTTCAGTTCGACTGGTCACGCACCGCCGAGTTCCAGGGCGCGGGCTCAATCCCGTGGATGCCCTCGCTCGGCATGGAATTGTCGGTCGGCGTGGACTCGGTCGCGATGCTGCTCGTCGCGCTCACCGCGCTGCTCGGGCCGATCTGCGTGATCGCGTCGTACACCGCGATCCGCGAGAAGACGCAGACGTTTTACGCGATGCTGCTGATTCTCCAGGCCGCGATGTTCGGCGTGTTCTGCGCCCGCGACCTGGTCTTCTTCTACATCTGCTTCGAGTTCACGCTGATCCCGATGTACGTGATGATCAGCCTCTTCGGCTCGACCAACCGCAAGGCCGCGGCGACCAAGTTCTTCCTGTACACCTTCACCGGCTCGGTCATCGCGCTGGCCGGCTTTGTCTACGTCGCGTGGTACCACGCCAACGTCTTCACCGAGGGCGAGTGGACGCTCGCGATCGAGCCGTTGCGACAGGCCGCCGCCAGCATGCCCGCCGACCAGCAGGTCTGGGTCATGCTCGCGATGCTCGCCGGGTTTGCCATCAAGGTTCCGCTCTTCCCCGTACACACCTGGCTACCACTGGCGCACACCGAGGCACCCACCGCCGGCTCGGTCATTCTTGCCGGCGTACTGCTCAAGCTCGGCACCTACGGCATCTACCGCTTCGTGCTCCCCTTCGCGCCCGCCGCCGTCGTCGAGTACGCCCCGATCATCGCGATCGTCAGCATCATCGGCATCGTCTACGCGGGCCTGATCTGCTGGGTGCAGACCGACGTGAAGAAGCTCGTCGCCTATTCATCGGTGAGCCACCTGGGCTTCTGCGTGCTCGGTCTCGTCGCGATCAACAACGCGGGCCTGACCGGGTCGATCCTCTACATGATCAATCACGGCCTCTCAACCGGCGCACTCTTCCTGCTCATCGGCATGGTCTACGAGCGCTACCACACCCGCTCCATGCGAGAGCTCGGCGGGCTGGCCTACAAGATGCCGATCTGGGGCTGCTTCATGGTCTACTTCGCGATGGCGTCCGTCGGCCTGCCGGGGTTGAATGGCTTCATCAGCGAGTTCCTCTGCCTCATGGGCACCTTCCAAGCCGACGCGAGCTGGGCGATGGTCTCGGCCAATGGTGACGGGGCAACGCCCGGTGCGACCTTCGGCACGCTTGGTCCTTGGTTCGCGCTTGTCGCGGGCACGGGCATGATCATCGCCGCGATTTACATTCTGTTCATGGTCGGCAAGGTCTGCTTCGGCCCGCTCGTCGAGCCGCAGCAGCATCATGATGACGACGACCACGGCCCGAAGCTGCCAACCGACCTGAGCGCCCGCGAGATCGGCGTGCTTATGCCGCTGGCGATCCTGTGCCTCGTGTTCGGCCTGTATCCGAAGCCGTTGCTCGTTGCCGTGAGCGATCCGGTCAACCAGACCGTGTCGCAGGTCGTCGAGGGCTATCGCGCGGTGACGCCGATAAACCCTGTCATCGATGCGCCGCCCGTGCCAGCGATGACGCTGCGGACCGAGGAGGGAGCCGCCCAATGACCGACTCCATCCTCCTCGCCAACATCCTCCCGGCCGCGCAGCTCGCCACCAGCATGACCGACAAGATCGCGCTGATGTGGCCCGAGATCATCCTCTTCGCCACCACATGCGTTGTGCTGATCGTCGGCCTGAGCCCCAGCGCCACAATCCGCAAGTCCACCGGCGCGATCGCCGCGGTCGGCCTCGCCATCGCGACGCTCATGGCCCACGCGAGCCCGCCCGGGCAGGGCGGCTTCGGCGCGATGATGCCCTACGCCAAAGCGCTCATCGGCATCGTCGGCCTGCTCATGGTCGGGCTCATGGCCGGCACAGTCGATCGCCGCTTCGAAGCCGCGATCGAGTCCGGCCGAGCGACCTATCAGCCGCTGCTCGCCACACGAGCCGAGTTCTACGCCTTCTTCCTCTTCAGCCTGACCGGCGCGATGCTCTGCGCCGGCGCCAACGACCTGATCTGGCTCTTCCTCGCCCTCGAGCTGACCAGCCTGCCGACCTACGTCATGGTCGTCATCTCGACGCGAGGCACGCGCAGCCAAGAGTCGGGCGTGAAGTACTTCTTCCTCGGCGCGCTCGGCGCCGCGATCTTCCTCATGGGCTTCGCGCTGATCTTCGGCGGCACCGGCTCAACGATGCTCTTCGGCACGCCCGGCGACCCGGGCATCGCCGAGATCCTCGCCTACCAAACACTCCAATTCAACGGCATCAACCCCATCGCGATGGCGGGCCTCGTCCTCGCGGTCATCGGCATCGGCTTCAAGATCGCCGCGGTGCCCATGCACTTCTACACCGCCGACGTCTACCAAGGCGCGTCGTCCACGGTCGCGGCCTTCCTCGCCTTCGTGCCCAAGACCGCGGGCTTCATCGCCCTGATCGTCCTGCTCGGCACCGTCGGGTGGAGCCACGACACCTTCGCGGGCGAGGGCGGCCAGCTGCCCGGCGTGCTGCGGACCGTGCTCTGGGTGATGGCTGTCATGACCATGTTCGCGGGCAACATCCTCGCGCTGGTGCAGACCTCTGCCAAGCGCATGCTCGCCTACTCATCGATTGCGCACTCGGGCTACATGCTCGTCGGTCTGATCGCCGGCCCTGGCGATGGCACCTTTCGCAACAGCGGCATCGCTGCGGTGCTCTTCTACCTCACCGCCTACGGCGTGATGAACCTCGGCGCGTTCGCCGTCATCGCCTGCCTCGAGAAGGCCAACCGCGACAGCGAGTCGGGCGACGAGCCCGAGGATGTCGCCGACCTCAAGGGCCTCTGCAAGACGCACCCGTTGCTCGGCGTTTCCATGGTGATTTGCGCGATCAGCCTGCTCGGCATGCCGCCGCTGCTCGGCTTCTGGGGCAAGCTGCCCCTCTTCACCGCGGGCATCGGCGCGGGTGAGATCGTCCTGGTCGTCATCCTCGGCATCAACTCCGCAATCGCCGCGTTCTATTACCTGCGTCTCGCGGGTGCCGCGCTCCTCGAAGAGCCCGATGAGCAGAACGAAGCGCTGCGTGTCACGCCGTTCGGCGCCCGCACGTTCGCCGCGGTGCTCTCGGCTGGCGGCGTTGTCAGCCTCTCGATCTTGTCCGGCCCGATCATGGGAGCCGCCGAGACAAGCGGGCGGTACACACCGGTCGACACGACCGCGATCTTCCAGGACAAGGTCTTCCTGCCGCCCGAGGGCACGATGATGCCCATCTTCCCCGACCCCACCGAGGGCCTCGGCGAGATCGATTAGGCCACGACCACGATTAAGCGGTTCGCTCACTCGGCTTGCTTACTCGTCGTCGCTCTCGTCGTTGTCCTTGCCCGAGCGCTTCTTCTTGCTGCGCCCGAGCAGCAGCACCTGGATGCCCACGCCCGCGATCGCCACAAGCCCCCACACGATCGCCCACATCAGCGGCGTCGAGCTCGCCACGCTATCCGGCACCTGCCCTGCCGCAAAGAGCAAGCCCACGCCGCCGGCGAGCCAGACGGCGGCGCCGAGCGGTGCGCTAATGACCGCCGCCGTCCGCTTGGGGGCGAACGATCCGATGCCGAATCCCAGCGCCGCGGGAACGACGAGCCCCGCGACCAGCAGTGCTTTCTCGCGCATCGTCCAACGTTCCCACTGGTCCTCGGCCTCGGCGCGGAAGAGCGACGAGACCTGCCGCGCTCGCGTCGAGTTCGTCGGCCCCTCGCCCTCGACCGCCACGCCGGGGAGCAGGAGCGAGAGCGTGCTGCGTGGCTCGGGCTCGGTGCGGTTCGGATCGGGGTTGGTCGAGATGAACACCGCCGCGGCCAAGAGCCCCGCGGCGCCGAGCGCGATGCCCGCCGAGCCGGCGACCGCCAACCGGAACAGCAGCGAGGCGACGATGAGCCCCAGCACGCCGCCGATGATCAGGCCCGCGGTCGCGGGCGGCAGCCCGAGCAGTGTTTCGCTCCCGTCCGCAGCACCAGAGCCAAAGCCGGGCACGATCAGCGCGCCGAGGAAACCGCCGCCCAGAAGCCCGAGCGTGATGAAGATCGGCCTGACGAGCTTCGCCCCCGCGATCCAGAGCACGAGCCCAGCAAACAGCGCCGCGGCCGAGATGCCCAAGAACTCGATCGGCCACTTGTCCAGCGCCTGCCCGAGCTGTTCGGTGACGGCCGAGCCCATCTCGCCCATGCTGTCGGCCGGGGTCTCTGCCATCGCGGCCGACACCGTTGCCTGCCCGGCCAAATGACGAGTTGTCTCAATCACATCCACCATCGCGGCATCTCCGTGGCTCGCCAGCCGGTTGCATTCGTCCGTGTGCTTCTGTGCGCGAGGATATCCGGCCGAGCGGCGTGCCTCATTGCGGTTCCTTGGGAGCAACTCAACGCGGCTTACACTCCCGCCGCCCAAGCTCGCACGTCCAACAACCGATAGCACCGATTCCCATGGCCAAACGAACATCGAAAAAATCCGCCCGCCCAACCGCCAAGCCAACCGCCCAGTCGGCTGCTAAGAAGAAGGCGGGTGCCAAGAAGGTCCCGGCAAAGAAAGTTGGGACCAAGAAGTCTGGGACGAAGAAGGCGTCGACCAACAAAGCCGCGGGCAAGAAGGCTGCCAAGCCGTCGGCCGACCGCAAGCCGAAGGACGCCGATCTCACGGGCCTGCGCACGCGCATCGATGCGGTCGACGCGAAGCTCGTTGAGCTGCTCAATGAGCGAGCGGGCCTCGTCGTCGAGGTCGGCAAGACCAAGCGCGAGGGCGACATTCCGATCTACGCCCCACACCGCGAGGCGCAGGTGCTCGACCGCGTGCTCGCGTCAAGCAAGGGCCCGTTGCCGGGCCGCACGATCGAGGGTATCTACAAGGAACTCATGTCCGGCTCGTTCGCGCTCGAGCAGCCGCTGCGCATCGGGTACCTCGGGCCCCAGGGCTCGAACTCGCACGTCGCGGCGGTGCGCCAGTTCGGCACGTCCGTCGAGTACGAGGACCTCCGCGAGATCGCCGGCGTCTTCACCGAGGTGCGCCGGGGCCACGTCAACTACGGCCTCGTGCCCATCGAGAACACCACCGGCGGCGGCATCGCCGAGACCCTTGGCGCATTCCTCGACAACGCCCGCCACCTGAATGTCTACGCCGAGGTGCAGATCGCGATTCACCACTCGCTGCTCAGCAACTGCAAGCCGAGCGAGATCAAGAGAATCCATTCGAAACCCGAGGTCTTCAGCCAGTGCCGGACGTGGCTCGCGACGCAGTTCCCATCGGCCGAGCTGATCGCGGCCCCAAGCTCAAGCCGCGCCGCGCAGATCGCCGCCGAGGAGCACGCGACCGCCAAGAGCATCGGGTCGCAGCCAAACAGCGCCGCGATCGGCACCACGCTTGCCGGCCAGCTCTACGGCCTCAAGGTCGTCTTCCCACGCATCGAGGACAACCCCGACAACATCACCCGCTTCTTCGTCATCAGCAGGCAAAAAGCAAAGCGTTCGGGCGATGACAAGACCTCCGTCATGTTCAACACGACCGACAAGCCCGGCGCGCTCGTCGAGGTGCTCAAGGTCTTCGACTCGGCAGGTATCAACCTCAGCCACATCGACAAACGGCCCTCGGGCCGGGAGAACTGGCAGTACACCTTCTTCATCGACGCCCAAGGCCACCGCGACGACCCGATGATGGCCCAAGCCATCCTCGAAGCCGAGACGCATTGCCAGGAGCTCATCGTTCTCGGTAGCTATCCGCGATCGAAGCGGATCCTGTAAACGGCCTGATTCTTACGGGCAGCCGGCCGACCACAGGCTGAGGTAAAATGAGAAGTCCGAGAGATCGACCACGCCATCGGGCGTGCCGTTCGATGTGCCGGTGGTGGTGAGGTCCGCCTCAAGGCTGCTGGCTGACCAGAGCGAAAGATACGCGGAAAAGTCGGAGAGGTCGACAGAGCCATCGGGCACGCCGTTGTTTGTACCAGTGGTCGTGACATCGGCGGCCGAGCATGCGGGGACGAAGCTTGTGTCGGTGAACGTGCGGAACCACGCGTCGCCATTGCCAGATGAGAAAATCGCGCCGTCAATATGAAGTTCGCCGCGCGGGTAGGGGTTGGTCTGGGTGTTCACGTTCCACTGGAACGATGCCTCGAGCTTCAGGAAGTACTCGCGTTCGGGCACGATGGGGATCGGCTCGCCGAAATCGACCTCGATGATGCCCGCGCCCTCCGCGAAGCCGCTGGCGATCTCGGTGCCGTCAAGGGCGTCGAGCAGCCGGATCGTTGCGCTCCCCGCGGTGCCGAAATTCAGGCACATCGCGGCCCCCGTGATGTTGTTGGCAGTGGGGCGGAAAGACTGCTGCCAGTTGAACACCGGCACCGCGCCGCCCGGCGCGTTGGAGTTCTGTTGATCGACGATGATCTGGCCCAAGGCCCCAACGCTGGTCAGCGCGATGGCTGTCGCGACGGCTCGAACAGTGTGTGCGTGTCTCATGGATGGTGTCCCTCTCGAGGAAATGCCGCGCCTGAGGATTCTGGCGCTGCCCGAGCAAACCTCGCCCGTCGCCGCGGCCCTGAGTAGCCCGCCAGAACAGGGTATTTTCATGCGGTCGGTGTTCTTCCAGCGGTCTGCTTGCGTGGCGGAACCGTCCGTGGCACACTGCGGATCGAACCGGGTTCGACCTTGTGCGTCCAGCACGGGTCGAGACCCGCTCTGGCGACCCCCGCTTGTCGCCAGCAGGCCCGGAGTTGTCGATCGCTCAGCCGATTGGCACGAGGGCTCCCGAAATCGCCCATCTGGCATCTCGTGGAGAGGCTGTGGGCGGTTGAGGATCGTGCTTGCCGAGGCTACCTTGACCCCACACCCGTGCGGTTCTCGGTGCCCGCCGAGCACCGACCACGCCGCATGGGCACGCGACCCCGCTCTTCGTCGACGCCGACGGAGGCACATCAGGGATCGCTCCAGCACGTGGCCCACCCGCCAACCCCCACGCCGAGCGTGGGATGACGTGCCCGCGAGAACCGTGGGCCACCGGAGGCATTCGCAGCTATGTCAGCCAACCGCACCCGCCGCGCGTTCTCTTCGCTCTCACGCAAGCTGCGCAAGCCCAAGTCGACCCGGCAGCTCGCCGACCGCGCCGGGCAGACCATGCTTGAGCCGCTCGAAGAACGCAAGCTTCTCTTCTCGCTCACGATTGATTCGAGTGGGCCGACGAGCGCCACTGTCGGCTACGCGATCCCGCAGTTGCTGAACCTCGAAGAAGTCGAAGAGACGCCCGAAGAGCCCACGATCGTCACCCTCGATTTCAACGCGATCGACGGTCCCGCGCGGATCACCAACTCGCAGGTCATCGGCGACAGCGGCGTCGCGATCATTTTGGGCGGCCCCGCAGGCTCGGGTCTCGTCTCGCCGACCCCAAACTCGTCGGTCGAGCTCGTCCCGCAGGGTGCCGACATCGAAACCGAGCGTCTACGGGTTCGCCTTGATGAAAACGGCGAGGCGGTCACGTTTGGCGAGTCGGGCGACCTAGAGGATGGCGAACTGCCGCAGCTCGGTCGTTTGCGCCCGATTGACATCGCCCAGTTCGAGCTTCAGGGCTTTGATGCGGCCAATATCCGCCTTGAGCTACTGCTCGGCGGCGAGGTTGTTCAGACCATCTCGGGGGTCTCTGGGTGGTCCACCATTCTCAGCGCGGGCACGCTCGCCAACGGCACGTTCCGCGTCACGCAAGCAACCACGGGCGGCGCATTCGACGCCTTCCGCCTTGTCGCAGACCCGGGCCAGCTGTCGGACTTTTTCATTGACGACATCTCGCTGACGCAGTCGTTCCTCGGGCTCGCCGCTGCAACAGCAGAGCGCGTTCGCGGCTTCCAGGTCTTCTTCTCCGGGCCCATCGGCGCGACCGTTCAGTTCTTCGATCTCTACGGCCGGCCGATGGTGAACACGTTCGATGTCGGAGAGCTCGAGGGGCTCGACGGTGTCGTGCTCATCGACCGCAATGGCGACGGTGTGCCAGACTTCAACGATGGCATCGGCCGAATCGTCCTCTCGGGCGTCGATGAGCGCACCGTCCTTCGCATCACCGGCGGCACCATCGAGGGCGCGACCGAGAATGATGAAGACCCGCGAACCGTCTTCAGCGGGCAGTTCCTCTACGACCCCACCGGCGAGTTCGTCGGTATTTACGACGGCTTCGAGGAATCCGGCTTCGGCTTCGAGGTCGATCCCGGCGGCGATGGAGATCCGAGCGTCGTCGGTCTGCCCCCCGGGCAGGGTTCGGTCATCATCGGCTCGCCCTTCGTCCGCGGAGAGCAGCCTGGCAACGACAACTACTCGCCCAACGTCAACGACTACCGCGTCGGCCTCGTCGCCCAGTACGAGCCGACCGAATCCGGCAGCTACAGCCGATCGCAGCAGGGCATCTTCGTGCAAGACGGCTCGACGATGGGTGACATCGCCATCCACGGCATGCTCTTTGGCTCGTCGGCGTTTAGCTCCTCGCTCGGCACGCTCTCCGTGGGCAACCTCTACGGCTCGATCGGCGTCGCGGCCGACCTGGGCCAGTTGATCGTCGCGGCCGACGCCGGCGTTTGGACGACCGACACCGACGCGCCCACGATCCGCGACGCGGGCGCGACCGATCCAAACTCGCAGTCCACGGGCGCGTCGCTTGTTGTCGGGCGCACCGCCCGCGAGATCGCCATCGGCGGCCGAAGCAGGCTGAATGTGACCGTCGAGGGCGACATCTCCAACACGGCGCTCACCGGGCTCGACCAGCTCAACTACTTCGAGCGCGAGTTCATCAGCACCGTCTCCCCCGACAATGACACTGGCGAGACCGCCGTCTTCGATCGCGCGTTCCGCAACACGCCCATCCGGATCCCCTTCGGATTTGGGGACGAACAGTTCTTCAACCCGATCTACGCCTTCGGCGCGAATCCCTTCCGCAACGACGCGATTCTCAGCGCCGAGTATGTCGGCGGTCTGACCAGCGGCGTGTCGATCTTCGGTTCGCTCGGCGCGTTCGACAACTTCTCAAACCGCGAAGATTCCGCGGATGTCTACGCATTCGCGAGCGACGGGCAGACTCCGGTTGCCTTCCAAGCATCGGGCGCGGTGCTCATCACGATCCGCGACGTGGACGGCCGCGTCCTCGCATCGCCCAATGTCGCAGACCGCGGCTTCTTCGGCGGCACGGGCTTCTCCTCGGGCGTGCTGGAGTTCGTCTCAAACGCGCCGGGTGTGTACTACCTCTCCGTGACCAGCGTCGCGGGTGCCGATGGCAACTCGGGCGCGATCGGCTACGCCATCGATGTCCTGGGCATCAAGCCAACGACGCTCGGCTCGTACCGCGTCGCGGGCGGCTCGTACGCCAACACCATCAACGTGCAGAACGGCGACATGGGCTCGGCCCGCATCGGCACCGGCTACTTCTCGTACACCGGCGGCGAGACCGACTCCCTCGGCGTGATCAACCCCGACAACGACGAGGGCGACGCCGAGAACATGATGCGACTCTTCTCCGGCGCATACAGCGTCGCGGGCACGCTCTTCGGCCTGATCTCGGGCTCGGACCTTGAGACCGGCGACCCGACCACGGGCTCGCGCGGCGGACAGACCAGCATCATCACCGGCAGAGACTTCGGTGCCCTCGAGGTTGGTGTCGCCCCCGTGGCAGGCATCGCGCCTAACGAGGGTGACATCGGCGACCTGCTCCTGCAGGCCGGTCGCAACATCGGTGTGATCGATGTCCGCGGCAGCGTCGGCTTCTCGCTCGAGAACACCGCCGTCCTCCCCGGCAGCACCGGCTTCACGACCATCATCGCGGGCGCCAGCGGCGGTGAGGGCAACATCGGGCTCTTCCGCGTGGGGGCCCTCGTAGACGGAACGCTGCTCAATATCTCGATCCCAGACAACAGCACGCTCGGCGCATTCCTCGTCCAGCAGGACCTTCCAGTCTTCACCGACGGACTCGCCACGGTCAACGGCATTACCGGTCAGGTCAACCTCAGCACGGGTTTCGGATCCGACGTGCGATTCGTCACCACACCCCAGGTCGACGGCAACAACTCCGACAACAACACCATCCCGATCCTCGCCAACACGCCGCTCGAGCTGGTCGACGACGGCGGCGCGCGCGTCACGCTTCAGGTCCTCGGGTCGACGCGAGTTGGCCCGCTCGGATTCGTCAGGGTTGTTCCAGTCAATAACTCGCTCGGCGTCGCGATCGCGCAGGTCGTCATCGATCTCTCCGGCGGCGAGCGGCTCGACATCATCGGCACGGGCCCCGCGTCCGACACGGTCTCGATCGGCGAGATCATCGTCACCGGGTCGTCCGCCGGCTCGGCCATCCGTATCGACGGCACCGCCGAGGTCGACGTGTGGCGCGTCTCGCAGACCAACACCGACGAGTTCCAACAGATCGAGCAGTTCTCGCCCAACGGCGACATCGTTGCGATCGATATGGCACAGCTCCAGGTCTACCGCGCCACAACCGGTGATCTTGGACGCACCGAGACCACCGAGTGGGGCCCCAGGCTGCTCGGCCCCTTCCTCGGCGTCAACGGCACGGCCGTCGACACCGCGGTCGGTGGCGCACTCGGCTACAACGTGGTCGTCAATAACTCCAACTTCAACGGCGGCACCTTCCGTCCCGTCGCCGACGCGCCCGATGGTGCCGACGGCAACTTCCTGTCTGACCAAGGCGCGCTCTTCGATGGCTGGCTGAACGGCCTCGTCGTACGCACCGGCTCGGTCGACAACGTCACCGTTGGCGGTGCCATCGGAGATGTCATCCTCCAGGGCGATGGCACTGGCATCATCGATGTCATCGCCAACGCCGACGGCATCACGCCCATCGGCGAGTTCGACGGGCTCATCGGTACCATCTATGCCGACATCATCAACAACGTCGATATCGGCGACGGCCTCGTCGGCTTCGGCAACGGCCCCTTCGCCGAGGCGGGCATCTTCGCAGCCGATGACCTCGTCCAGGTCGTCGGCGGGCGAATCCCCGGCGCCGATATCCGAGGTGTCATCGGCGCATTCAACCGGACGATCGGCTTCGTCACACTCTCGACAAGCCCAGACGCGATCAACACACGCATCACCCCGATCAACGAGCCGGTCGGCATCGGCACTATTCTGCTCGTCGGTGGCGGAGACTTTGTCAACGCCCAGATCCTCGCCTCTACGCTCACGTTCTTCTACGACGCGGTCTTCGGAGGCAACGGTGGTGTCAACAGCGCCACGGTCAACAGTATCCAGGGCACCGACGCGAGCTTCATTGGCTCGCAGATCGATGCGTTCAACATCGTGAGCGTCGATCTCACCAACGGCATCTGGGATGGCTCCGAGGCGCGCGCCGGCGGCAACGTCGACCTGGTGCGCGCTGCCGAGTTCCGAAACTCCTCGCTCACCGGGCTGCCCTCCGAGATCACGACCAACAGCATCACCGCCGGCGAGAACATCGGTACGATCGAGACCGCGCTGCAGGCTGGCGATATCAGCGACCTCACCGTCGACACCAATGCAAGCCTCACCGGGCGGCTCGCCGCACGCAACATCACGCGCCTCTCTTTCGACGCGGACAACGTCGCCAACAACGTCAACACCACAGGCGAGATCCGCGGCTCCCAATTCACGACGGGCCGGCTGGTGGACTTCTTCTCCGCGGGCGATGTGCGCACCACTACGGTCTCCATCGCGGGCACCGCCGATCGCATCCGATCCAACGGATCGTTCCTCAACACCACCGTCAACATCACGGGCCCCGATAGCCGGTTGGTCGAGCTCTCCGCGGCAGGCTCGTTCACGGGCAGCGTGAAGTCCGCAGGCGCGATAAATACCATCCGCACCGAGACCGGCGATATCGTCGCCTCGATCGAGACAACCCGAGGCTCCGCGACGGTCGGCACCATCGAGGCCGCTCGAGATCTGCACATCGACGCGATCTTCCTCGCCTCGGTCAACCGCCTCGCCGCGGGCCGACACATCGGCTCGCAGGGCACGACCGACGTCATCGTTGTCCGCGGCTCGCTCGGCACCGTCGCCGTTCCCGATGGTCAGCTCTACTCCGACATCCGTGCCAACCGGTCTATCGGTAGCGTCACGGTCGGCCGGGGCACCAGCGCACCGGGACGGTTCGACCTCGGTGCGGGATCGATCGTCTCGTTCAGCCGAATCAACAACGTCACCATCAACGGCGACTTCGACGCCGACATCATCTCATACGCCGGCGGCATCGGAACCGTCCGAATCAACAACGGCTCGTTGCTCCCGGGCAACATGATCACCGCGTTCGATGGCAGCATCTCCGAGGTCATCATCGACTCGGGCCACCTGCTCGGAAACATCCACGCCGACCAGAGCATCTTCAGTGTTCGCGTGATCGCCTCGGCCGACGGCGTCTTTGGAGATATCGGGATCAACCCCGCGCTCTCCGCAGGCGTGGCCGCCGACACCTTCCGTAACCAGCTCCCGTCGACCGCGCTGGTGTCCACAGACATCAACGGCCCACGCATCACGGCCAACGTCAACATCGGCACCATCGAGACGACCTCGGGCGGCATGTTCGAGGCCTTCATCTACGCCGGTCGTGCGCTCTCCAACGTCAATATCGCCGGCTCTGTCGGCACCGATCCCGCGACCACCACCCGCGCCAACGTTATTGCCGCGGGCTCGCGCATCACCTCACTCAATGTGACCGGCAACCTCAACGACGCGTTCGTGCTCGCTGGCGTTGTCGACTTTGGCGAGAACCAGCGTCCCGGCGGTGTCGGTCCCAACATCGACACCAACCAGCCCGGCACCATCGAGAGCGTCACCGTCGGTGGCGCGACGCGCAACGTCCTCGCCGGCGCGGGCGTCACGCCAGGCACGGACGGCGTGTATGCGACGCTCGACGATCGCATCACCGTCGGCGTCTCGTCCATCCAGACCTTCACCGTTGCCGGTGCTGTTGCCTCGACCGTGCTTATCGCCGACTCGCTCGGCGCTCAGCCAGGCGGCGACGCACGCTTCGTTCGCCTCGGCGAGAACACGCCCCTGACCGACGACCGCATCTTCAACGGCGTCGGCATCCCCGGTGCCGTCGTCCCCGCCGGTGCCGTGGGCCTCGCCTTCACGCACCAGGGCACCAGTGGTCGGATCATCTTCAACGGCCCGGGCGACGCCTTCTGGGACGCCGCCGGCGGCCGGGTTGTGCTCGTCAACACCACTCTCGCCTCCACCCTCCGCATCACAACGGACACCAACGTCCTCACCGACTTCGACGTGGTCACCAACGACGACGCCTCGGTCGGCACGCTCGACATCGAGGCGAACCTCCGCGGCACGTCAAGCATCGTCATCGATGCCTTCGCCGACTCGATCACACTCGGCAACTTCGCGGGCACCGGCAACATCCGTCTGGGCAGCAACGTCCGCGTGCTCAACATGAGCTCATTCCGCGGCGGCACGTTCGACGCCGCGTTCGTCCAGACGCTCAACATCAACGGCGACTACGGAGCCGCGAACCCCGACGTGTTCGGCGAGGTCTCCATCGACCTCTCCGCGGGCGGCACGATCAACATCAACGGCACCGCCCGCGGCAAGATCTCCGTCGACCGCGACCTGGATACCCTCAACATCGACGCCGTCGAGACATCACTCATCCGCGTGGGTGGCAACCTCGGCAACCTGCTGACCGGTCCGATGAGCGAGACGCGTGTCTCCGTTGAGAACACGCTCTCCCGCACTGTCATTGCCGGCAACATGTTCGACTCGGCGATCATGCTCGGTGCCGATCTCGGTCGCGATGCCGACTTCGGCGGCACCGGCGTCAACGCCGACACCGTCTCCGCGGGCTTCGCCACCTCGATCGACGTGCAGGGCGACTTCGAGCGTTCCGACATCACCGCCGGCTTCCTCCGCGGCCCCGACGGGTTCTTCGGCACCGCCGATGACTCGGCATCCCCGGGCCGATCGCTCATTAACAGCGTGACCATCGCCGGATCGCTCGTCGGCTCCAACGCCAACAGCGAGGCCTACCGCATCGCGTCCACCGGATTCCTCGGCAACGTCACGATCGCGGGTGTTCAAGGCACCGACCAGCGCAATTTCGCGATCGTCTCCACCGACGCGGTGCCCGTGCCCGTCCAGGTGGAGGACATCACCGTCACGAACGAGGGCGGCGTCGCGGTTGCACGCATCCAGTTCAACCAAGCCGTCAACTCTTCGACGCTCATCTCAGCTCTTTCTATCGCCGAGGTCCGCAACGGTGGGCTCACCCAGATCCTGCTCTCGGCCGGCACCGACTACACCCTTTCGGCCGACAGCACGACATCCGTCGCAACGATCACGTTCGCACGAGAGATCACGCAGCGCGATCTGTTGGACGCATTCCTCGGCCAGCCCGGCCCGGGCGTGTATCGCTTCTCCCTCGACGCGGACTTGCTCCGCGGTGCCGTGTCCACGCAGCTGCTCGATGGCGATGGCGACGGATTCGCCGAGCCCAGCGATGACTTCTCCCAAGACGCCATCGTGGGCGATCCGGGCGATCGGATCTCGCCGCAGATTATCAGTGTCAGCGAGTTCGCCGGGCTCGTCACGCGACAGGTTGACCTCTTCGGCCCCATCGACCTCGACGTCGTCCTCGACAGCAACACCACGCCCGACGGCCTTCCCGATACCAACCAGTCCTTCACGGTCACCGGCGCGATCGTCGACAACCCCCACCACGGCGTCAACACCTTCCGCGCCCCGGGCGACAACGACGTCTACAGCCTCACACTCCAGGCCGGCCAGATTCTCCGCTTCTCCGAGCTCGCCGGTTCGGCAACCGCTGCGAACATCAACCTCTATGACGAGTTCGGCAACGTCTTCGGCTTCGACGACCTGTTTTTCCGCGACCAGGGCGCCTTCCTCGCGAGCTCCGTCCGGCTCGATGATCAGGGCCAGCTCGTCGAGGATGGCCAACCCAACACCACCTTCAACCTGCTCATTCGAGAGACCGGCCGATTCTTCTTGGTCGTCGGCAACGCGCCGGCCGATGCCTTCACGCTCGGCGTCGTCTCGGAGGTCGACGCTGCGCTCGGCAACACCGGGCCTTACAGTTTCAACCTCGAGATCTTCGACGACGGCAACACCGGCTTCGCCGGCGATACCGACTCGGGCGACGGCGCGCCCGTCGTCGAGGCACCCGTTTCCCAGGCCTTCGCCGGTCTGGACGGATCGCTCAACACCGCCGACGACCTCGAGCAGGTCGTCATCGGTGCCTTCCGCTTCACGCTCAACGCTGGCACCGACGGCATGAAGGGAACGGCCGACGATATTGTCACCGGCAACAACAACGCCGGCATCGTTTCCACTCGAGCCAACGGCCGCGTCACAACGTCGGTCTCGGGCGCGAGCGGTCCGGGCGGTGCATCCGGCGTGCCCGCGGCCGTCTTCCCCGACGCCGACGTCTTCCATCTCAACAACGGCCAAGAGATTGAGCCCGGCACCCGCTACCGAATCACGGTCAAGCTCAACGAGCTCGGCTCCGACCTCGGCTCAGGCCTGAACGCGGCGGGAAGCACCGGCGATGTCCAGTTTGCCATCTTCGATACCACCAGCGCGACCGCGATCGACGACGCGTTGCTCCTGCTCAGCCCGTCGGATTTCTCGCCCAACGGCGGCACGCCGGGCGTCATCGCCGACAACGGCGTCAACTCCTACGGGTACGACGCCAACGGTGACTTCTTCATCGACATCCGCCTCCCCGGTCGAGTCGATGCGGGCACCACCGCCGCCGGCACATACGCCGTGTACATCCAGGGTGTCTTCAACGCCAACTATCGGCTCGAGATCGTCAACCTTGGTGCCGCCGACCGAGCGACGCGACAGGCCCAGAACGTGCTCATCGAGACCAGCGGCGGTACCGTCGAGTGGCTCCGAGCCTTCGGCCTCGACCAAGATCTCCTCGAGTTCACCGCCGACACCATCGGTATCTCCGGCACCGCATCGAACGGCCAGAACATCGACGACTTCCTCGTCGACTACATCGTTTCGAGCCTCAACACGCTGTTTGATACGTCGGATCTGGCGATCACTGTCTCGTCTAACCCCAACGACTTTGAGTTCCAAGACTTCTCAACCGAGTTCCTCACCGCCAGCGCCGCTCCCGCAGCCGTGTTCTCTGACGCCGGCTTCGCCTTCGCGAGCATCTTCAATCCCTTCACGTTCGGCGATGACTTCACGCAAACGTTCGGCGTCAGCCAGCGCTCTGACCCGCTCAACACCGATCGCACCGATGAAGCGGTCGTCTACATGCCCGCATTCAGCGGCCTCGGTTTCACCGTCAACAACGCCGACATCACAAGCCTCGGCGACGCACTCACCGCCGCTGTCGGCCGCCGCATCGGCGAGCTCGTGGGCCTACGCATCACCGCCAACCACCTCGTCTTCGAGGAGTTTGACTCCTTCGACTTCTTGGCGGCCGACTCGGTCACGCGTCGACCGGCGTCGAGCACATACGAGATATCAGATTCGCGACGCTTCCTCTCCGATCGCAGCGACTCGATCGCCGACACCAACTTCTACCTGGGCCAGACCATCGACCTCGCCCTGCTCTACCGCTACATCGGCCGCGCCTGATCCGCCCGGGTTACCCGTCGCCCCGCCAGTCCCATGGGGCCGGCCAGCGAAACCCAGTGCAACAATCAAACACGCCCCGTCATCGCGACGGGGCGTGTTTTTCATAGGTCTTCGGTTATGCCGATCTGTGAAGTCTGTGCGGTCAGCCCGCGTTCCGCATCGACTCAACCCGCTCGATCAGCGAGCTCAGCCACTCGTCCGCCTCGCGGACGCGCCGCGTCAGCTCCCGCATCGGCAGCTCGACCGCCTCGCGCAGCGCCGCCTCGCGCTCGCCGATCGCAACCTGCTCGGCCGCGCTCGCCTCGCGCAGCGCGCCGAGCCGTGCCTCGAGCGCTTCGCTCTCGCCCGCGAGCGCCTCGATCCGCTCGGTCGCGATCGGCGACGAGACCCGCTCGGCGATCTCCGCCGTCGCGCCCGCCGCGTCTCTGATCTGGTCGAGCATCCCGTCGATCGCCTGGCGTTCCTGCGCCGCATTCAGCACGATGTCCGTCATCGCCGCTCGGACCTCGTCGGCCCGCGCCGCCTGCTCGGCAACCTTCGTCGCCGCACGGTTCGCTCGGGTGACCGCTTTCGCCAAGTCAGCCTTCGCCTTGCCCGCCTGCTCGGCAAGCTCGGCCACGCCCGCCGTGTGGTCCTCGATCGTCGCCGCCCGCTCTTTCGCGTCAGCGACCGCCGACTCGAGCTGCTCGCGAGCCGAGCCGCCGCGCTTCGCAGCGTCCGTCGCCAGCGCCGCGAGCTGCGTGGCAGCCTCCGTCACCGCCGACTCCACACGCCCGTGCACGCCGTCGCCGGTCGTCTCCAGATCGCTCTTGGCCGATTGCAACCGGGTGATGACATGCTCGTCAAGACGGGCCAGCGCCGCGTCCACGGTCGCCTGCACCTTCGCCTCGATCTTGCCCGCCTGCTCGGCCGACGCGTCGAGCCGCGCGAGCATCGCCTCGGCCCGTGTGGCCGCAGCCTCGAGCCGATCGGCGGTCGACTCGGCCTTCTCGGTCCGCTGCCGAAGCGCCGACGTGAGTTTCTTGGTCGTGTCGCCGATCCCCGAGATCGCCGAGTGTGCCCCGCGCAACGCCTGGGCCTCGCCGCTCGCGCCCTCGATCAGCTGCCGAAGCTCGCTCGAGAACTCCGAGAACGCCCGGGCATCGACCACACGCGGCGAGAGGAAGACCTCCTCGATCACCCCATCGATCACCGCGCCAGCCCCCGCACGATTGGATTGCACACCAGTTGCCATAGTCGCACTCCGTGCGTGGTCACCGCCCGCTCCGTGGGCGCGTATCAAAGAGTACCGTCGGCCCGCCGTCTGCGAGCCCTGCACATTCCGCCGACCCCGCCGTGCGGTTGGCACGCCCATACACTCTGGTGTGCCCAGCGGTCCCCCCAAGCGTCGAAAGTCCTCTGCCGAGCAGTCCGAAGCCGCGGCCCGCGTTGCGCCCTGCCGCGACAGCAGCAGGGGACCTCGCATCCAGCGCCTGCTCGCCGACGCCGGCGTTGCGTCCCGCCGAGCCTGCGAAGAGTTGATTCTCGAGGGCCGGGTCGAGGTCAACGGCGTCCCCGTCATCGACCTCCCGCTCTTCATCGACCCCGATCGCGACACCGTCCACATCGACGGCAAGCCCATCCAGCTCAAAGCCGAACGCCACATCTACATCCTGCTCAACAAGCCCCCGCGCACGCTGACCACCGTTGCCGACGAGCCCGGCGCCGACCGCCGCACCGTGCTCGATCTCGTCGAGCACCCAAGCAGGGCCCGCCTCTTCCCCGTCGGCCGATTGGACTACGACACCACCGGCCTGCTCCTACTCACCAACGACGGCGAGCTCGCCAACCGCCTCACCCACCCGCGCTTCGGCGTCGAGAAGACCTACCGCGCCGTCGTCAAGGGGCTCATCCATGACGAGGACACCCAGCGCCTCGAACGCGGCATCTACCTCGCCGAGCGCCGCGAGGGCCTCACCGTCGGCGCCGCCCGCACCGCCCACGTCCAGATCCACGTCGTCAAGCGAGACCGCGACCGCTCCACACTCCAGATCACACTCAAGGAAGGTCGCAACCGCCAAGTCCGCCGCATGCTCGCGTCGGTCGGCTGCCCCGTGAAGCGCCTCGAACGCATCGCGATGGGCCCGCTCGAGCTCAAAGGTATCGCCCGCGGCAACTGGCGCGAGCTCACCCAGCCCGAGATCCACGGCCTGCGCCGCGCGACACGCAAGGCCAACGCCGGCTCGCCCAACAACACGTCCAGCACGCCCAATCCCCACGGCGATGGCGGTCGCACACGCCGCGGTG
>ERZ1740067.45-NODE-45-length-95082-cov-11.882865_pt1 | contig 95082 bp, 88 predicted proteins | sample MGYA00581736_ERZ1740067 | MGnify/ENA primary metagenome ERZ1740067 (study PRJEB43018, sample SAMN04849236) | marine metagenome | isolation source: floating plastic debris | place: Pacific Ocean | collected 2008-08-27 | study: EMG produced TPA metagenomics assembly...
ACAGGTTCCTCGCAACCATCTAAAACACCCCTCCCACATCTCTTAGATACGCCCCTTCAGCGCCCATTTCAGTGAGCAAAGCAGCGTTAAAGCTAGACTTTTTCAACTTCAGCTCAACGACCTGATTTGTACCTACTGTGAAGTAGTAGGAAGTTTTGCGCCTCGAAGAAGCACTAGTAGCAGTAGTCATAACAGGAACCCGTGGTAGTGAGGTTTCACTATAGCCTCGATAATTCGATTCCGTAAAGTCAACAAAACCTATTAGGTTTCTGCTGAGCATAGAACAAATCATTGTGTTAGTGTAATTTTGACACTATCCCACAGGAACAAAACTTAATGGCTGAGCCAACATTGACGGATATTTTCGGGCAGGATGCTTCTCAAGATACAAGTTACGTCACCATTAATAAGGCTGACTTTCAACCGCTTGGGTTAGTGCCCAGTGCTACCAACTCAGCAGAGTCTATCCTTGCTGCAATTATTGCTTACGCACAGCAGTATTTAACACAGCTAAACTTTGATGCAAACACAGACCAAAGCATCACTATTGACGACGGTTTTGATAGTATCGTTTCCCGTGACAACGGAAGCGGTACGTTCGTGTCGTATCGGCAAAAACAGTTCAACGTCAACCTTCATAAGTTAGACGCTACCACCTTTAGCCCTAGTGACTATTAAGCAAACATAAGTCACAAGGTAAATCACCGTGAGAGCTAACGTAATTGCACATTGCTACAGCACTGACCAGGGGGTAACAAATGAAGTTATCCCTTCAGATAGGTTTGAGTATCAGGAAGCTGGTAACGTTTTTGGCAGCGCCACTTTTCAGATATGGATTCCCAATAACACATGGAGAAACCTTTCACAAACTGATATCAGGGCTGACTATGCAATCAATACTTATGTGTATTACTCAGGGCAGCCAAACCCTTACGTCCCAGTGTGTAACAGTTCGGGTGGCTATAGGTCAAGCATTGCTGAATGGGACGGTGGGGCTAGAGGTCTTAGGGGTTCAGGCTGCGGCTTTGCAAATGTAGAAGCACGTCAAAGGGGATTCCCTGGCACTAACAACGTAGTAAGAAATTTTGTCTTTACGCCATACCCAAGCAACTACACAATTAACTTCTACTTGAACGACGTATTAGTCGAAACCAGAACGTCCACCGAACCACCAACGGTTGAGCCAAAAACAGATGATAGATGTCAATCTTGCTGCCGTGAGCTACTACCCCTAATGAGAGCAATCACTATCAGGTAGGGCATTCCTAATTACTTAGTAAGTTACTGAGTAAGTGCAATAACAACTATCAGAACACCAAAATAGGAGGCGATAAAGTGAGCGAATGCGACCAGTTAAGAGGTGAGATACAGCGCCTCAGGCAAGAGATAGCAGCCTTAGGTGACCAGTACATTCTTAAGTCAGAGCGGCAGGGGATAATCAATCAGTCAGTTGACTTATCAAAGCTAGCCATACCGGCAGTGGTAACAGGTATTGTTGCACCTGAGTTTGGCCAAATACGCCAACGGTTAGAAATCACTTTTGGCAATGCAAACAGGGCTTTGGGTCAATCTTCTGACGCACTGAGTAACGCTGATAGAGCAGCTTTGAGAGCAAGGGAGGCCAGTAATCAGGCTGCTACGTCATTGTCTAGGGCACAGTCGGCTGTACAAAATGCTGAGCTGGCAACAGAGGTAGGCCAAAGGGCATTTAGGGAAGCGCAGGTAGCTAAAACTACAGCCAGTAGAGCCTCTGGTGCTGTAGCTGGTTTACGTTCACGAGTTGCACGAATTAATACCAGGGTAGGCAGTGCAGTAACCACAGCGCGTAGAGCAATTGGCATATCCGATGATGCGGCTAGGGTCGCAGGCAGGGCGTTTAGACTCGCAGGTAGAGCACTAGGTTTTATTGACTTAATCTTTGGCATTCTGGCAACGTTGACTATCGCTAGTCAGTTAGCTGCAATCATCCGTAGGCTTGATGTCGTTGAACGCACGCTCGACCCTATATTTGGGCTCATCGGAGTAAACCGTAGTGCAGCCAGAAGAGCAGACAGGAACGCTACTAATGCATTGCAACGAGCCAGAAATGCAACAGGTGTAGCGCAAGCGGCTCAAAGTACTGCTGATGGCGCAGCCTCGACAGGTGCCAGTAACCTACAAAGAATTATTACTTTATTGGCTACGGTACAGGGCTTACGCTTCCTAGCAAATGCGATACCGTCTATTAGGACTACAGCAGATACAGCACTGTCAACCGCAAGGCGTGCATTAACCAGGCAGGGTGTACCAGGACCGGCAGGCCCTAGGGGACCACAAGGGGCACCCGGCAGAAACGGTACGTTCGCTGATTTAACAGCAGCACAAAGAAACGCACTTAGGGGCCCTAGAGGCTTGACGGGTGCACCAGGACCGCAGGGTTTACAAGGAATACCAGGGAGCACAGCAGAAGTGGACTCACAGAACAAGGCATTGTTAGGGGCCATCCTCAAACAGACTCAAGTAAACGGAAGGCTATCGAGTCGTAACGGCTCTTTACTAGGGGCTCTAAGTACCGCCTTTGCTACGACCGCTGCTCTAGTAGCTAATACTTGGAACTTCCTGCAAGTAGACAGGTTTCTGAACTATGCGAACTACGCCGTCAATCTGCACAATGCCTACTACTTGTCTAGGGGTGCTGCTGAAGGCATAGGATTTATGATTGATTCTGTTCTACGCGTAGTAGGGCTAGAACTGACTGACGCCGAAGGTAATGAGGTAGGTCTGGCTGGTTTAACTAGTAAGTTTTTCAGTAACTCACTAACAACCATCTTTGGCGAGGAAAACCTAACTGAAGTAAAAGAGAAATTTGATGGGTTTAATCGCATTTATCAAAGCGCACAGAATGTGTTTTACCTGACTACTTCAATTGTTGATAGCACCAGAAGCATAGCTGAGGTTACCGGCTCAATGGTAGGCAAAATTGGTAATGCTCTCATGAAATCAGGCTCTATTGCTGAGCGGTCCTTTGGGTGGATGCCAGAACGGCTAGACCAAGTAAGAAACATCAATTCACGATGGGATAATCTTTTCACCAAAATTGACACCATCGAACAAACGACTAGCAATGTTGCTGCTATCGCTGGTGAGGTCACTAGTATTCAGGACACCCGTAACGAACTCATTAATGCCAGAGCACAACTACAGACTGACATCAACGCTGAGGCTACGTTAAGCGAGGACACGATTACCGACACACTACCTACCCCTACGGAATCAAACCCTAACGGTACGACTGACGTGTCAACACCACCACTAGAGAGCACCGTGATACTTAATCAGTTCAACGAAGACAAGCTAGATAGCGAAGCACCAGTTACCCTCGAAAACGCATTAGCAGGACTACCAGAATGACACCCCCACCTAGTGAATGGGAGCACTTACAGAGTGTTCTAATGAGAGTCCAAAACAAGCGCGTGCGTGAGGGGTTTCGTATTGACATCCCAGATGATGACATCACAACGCCCGAGGGCTCCCTACGGCATGCCTGCACACTAAAAGACACTGACACCGCAGCAATGACACAGCTTAGGCTAGAGCTGTTCTACACAATACGTGAGGAGAACAGCCGTAGCTTGCCTGATATCTGGGCAGTACCTGATTTCACGCCTGACGTATACAACGAGCTAAAGCCACAGGTCATCATCAGCTGGGCAGAAAAGACAGACGATTGGAAAGCGAGAGGTGCTAAACGTCGTAAGACAATGCGTACTAGCTTTCGATTGATGGATGAAACTAGCGCAACACTCACAGAGAGCAACATACGTCAGCTAAGGGATAAGATAGCCATCACTTTTCCACGTACCTATAAATTCAAGACGGGCAGGTACAAAGTGTCCTATATGGACAAACCAAAGGGCTACAGCCTAATCATTGCCCCTCACCAGCTACCTAAGGGTGATACATTCATCAAAGATATTTTGTCTATTCGTGGTGACACATTCGAGGATGATAAGCGCAGTCAGAACAACAGAACAGGCACCAACTACAGAACACCACGATATGTACAAACGGTGGAAGGACGTCTAGAGCTACCCGAACGCAGACAAATCGCTGAAGTGTACCTTGATAAAGTGGAATTGAACGTCTACGGCTTACAGAAGAATCTCATGCTGATAGACCGTATGATTAGTCACCCACGGTTCGGAATTAACAGTCAATACCTGACTTAAGGCACAAAAAAGGGGGTAAATAGCCAGTTATAGAGTAAGTTACTCAGTAACTGAAAATATACCCCCACCCTCAATAGCTCAATACCTTAATAACAGAGCTTAGGTAACTGACCGGGTTCTATGTGCTCACCGTCCTTATATGCATTGCAAACCAGAGTAACGAAATCGGTTTCGCTTATTCTGCGGTCGATTAAGTCGTTGGCATACAGTCTGCTCACCACACCTAGTGCACCTATTCCTACGGTGAGTGCAGCAATGAAACCCATAGCTTTGTTATAGGACTTATCAAGTACGTCTAGACGCTGTTCTAGAGCACCATTACTTTTGTTGATTGAAGATAGTTGCAGTGATACCCCGTCTATCTTTGCTCCTAATAGTGTTAGCTGAATAATATACTTCTCATCCACAGTCTTGCTGTTATCCTCATTAGCGTACGTACCCATGTTACTTTTCTTTTCACCCTATATACGAAATCAGTTAGTGTTGATAACTACTCTTAGTACAAGGGTAATTGTTAACACTAACTGACGTGGTTATATGTAACAGAAGAAAACATTAAGACTACACGAGTTTAGGGGTATCTACTAAACCAAGATAGTGCTCTTCTATAACTCTAATAGACGTACCAAACGTGTAAGCTGCATCAGCACTATTACCTCCATCATGAATGTAGTTGCTGATAGCCGTATGTCTCAAGCAGTAGGGTTTACGCACTCTCACACCAGCTTCCCTCTGTAATGGTTGCCATTGGTATTTAACGAAGTTAGACCACCCTATATCACCGTATAAGTCCTCCTTCTGTTGGTAGGGGGCTCTAAACAGCCTGAAGTTACGCTCTGATAGATACACCTTCCTTGCTTTCTTGTTCTTAGGCATAGGCTTTATAACGTCACCTACTTTTGATTTAGACACGCTCACAAAGTACTTACCTCTATCCTGTTGGAAGTCAGAAAATAGCAATGCTTTCAACTCACCATTCCTGAAACCACATAGCAACCAAAACTTGAATAGGTGCTCGTATTTTGACTTACTGAATAAATTATTCAATAATTTCTGTTCGTCTAGGGTAAATGGGTCTGGTTTGCCTTTTATCCCTTTCTTTCTGGCTATTCCTTCAATCAAGTCGGGACGTACCGAATGAATGCAGCCACGGTATCTGTTAAAGGAACTAGGGGCTAAGCTCATGCTGTTAAGCCACTTTTCACACTGCTTAGGGGTTTCTAGTTCCTTTTTACCTGATAGCTTACTAAGCAAGGTTTGAGCTGTCTTATCGTCAGACTGTTGACTCTTTAGTTTGAGTAGTTCGACTAGGGCAGTAGGTCTTTTGTAGGTTGACTCTGGCATGTAGTCAGCTATTGAACCAGTCCATAAGCCTAGGGCGATCGCATCATCAATTGACAGTGCAACACGTTCCATGGTGTTCCTGTCTAGAGCATTGCTGTAGGAGCCCCATGTTTTACTGACGTACTTGCGCCGTATAGGGCACAGGAAGCGAATTATGCACCTACCATTGTTGTTGTTTATTCTAATGCCCATCTATGTACTCCTTAGCACCGTCGTAGCTGTTGAAGTGCTTTACGTGTAGACCACTTTGTGAGTAGCAGATACAACGCTTTTTCATGCGCACTACTAGCCACGTACCGAGTACGAGCATGTGACGCCCTTGCCAGATTTCACAAGCCAAGCCATAGGAAGGATGTAGCTTTGGGGATAATTTCACTTCCATTGCTTCCAAGCCTCTCGCTCTGCTGCTGATGCGTTAGGGGCAGGCTGGCAATACCGCCATCTCAAGACCTCCTCAGCCTCATTTCTCCCGTCGATTCGCATCCATACACCCTTAAAGTTCAGGAAGCCTTTACCCTGCTGGTTCTCAGGTGCTTTTGTTGTCTGTATGTAGCACGTCTTTAGTGGCTCTGGCAGTCCATCGGAAACGTCGATAAACATTTCCTGTTTCTGTTCTATTGTCATGACTATTCTCAGTTATTGAATAAGTTACTTAGTAAGCTAGATAAGCCCTAGTTGCATCGTGTCGTGCGCTTTGGGGGCAGCGGTAAGCATGTTAGGTAACTCAGCATAGTGAGTAGGGTTCATCAGCTCATCATGTGTATTGCTGTCGAACCAAGCGCCGTCTTCATCGCAGTAGGCAACGATAGGACTCTCTAGATTGTCAGTGAGTAGAGCCACGTCGATATATGGTTCAGACGTTTCGGGCCCTTCGAGCTTTAGATAATTTCTAGATATTTCGGGGAGTGAGCCAGAACTACTGGTGTTTGGCTGTTGTAGTTGACTGACACGAGAGGCGTATTGCAGGCACAACTTAGTACGCTCTTTCAGTTGCTGCTTCAGCTGCACTTTCTCAGCATGGACATCAGCCACCATTGTTTGATATTCCATAGGAAACGCTGGAGACTTGAGAATGATGTTCCACTCGTTCTCTGCGTCTTCTATCCACACCTCACGGTAGCTACCAAACACTACAGCCATATAGCGATGCCCTTCGTGGGCATGTTTCTCTATTACGACTCCACTTACTTGAGCCCTAGCGTATAGCTCGTATTCTGTCAACCCTGTCGTAATTTCTTGTGACCACTTTTCGTTGTTGGTGGTAGTCATAATCAAGTAATCCTTATGCTGATTTTATGCATCTGTAGCACAAGCTCAGAACTACCGCACAGCAAGGGTTTCGAGTGATGATATCCCTCCATGGGACTACGTAACTTAGTCAGGCTTCTTCCAAGGCCACCGCCACTCAATCGTTGTCCCCATTTCAGTCTTCGCCGAAAATATCAGGTAGCCAATCAGCAACACCACACTACCCGCGAAAATAGCAGTGTCTTGACTCATGCTGGCACCTCCACCACCTTATTTCCGGCCAAACCAAAAGCAGCGTGAACCACGCTTAAAGCCTCAACCCCTTCATCTTCTGCGACCACACAGCTAATCTTGATCTCCGACGTCGCAATCATTTGAATATTGATATCTGCTGCTGACAAAGCCTCAAACATCATCGCCGCAATTCCCGAACGATGAATCATCCCCATTCCTACCACGCTTACTTTTGCGATCGCACTATTTACCAGCACCTCACCACAGCCTAAGTCCTTCGCCGCTGCCTGCAACACATCCCTCGCCAAGGTCGCATCCGCCTGCGCCACCGTACAGGCGATGTCCCGCGTCATCTTCCCCTCATACGGCCGACTCCGCTGCGACTGAATAATCATATCCACGCTAATTCCCCGATCCGCCAGAATCTGAAATATACGAGCCGCCAACCCTGGCTCATCGGGTACGTAGCGAATGGCTAACTGCGCCTGCTTCAGATCCAGCGCGGCGCCTCGAACCGATGGCAAGTCGACACCTGCCGAGGCTTGATCTAGTCGGGCTGGAGAACTCTTGACATCGAAGTGCTTGCATAGGGTAGCGATCGCCTTATCCCCATCCGCCTCATCTACCGTGCAGCTCACCTTTACCTCAGAGGTCGAAATCATCTGAATGTTCACCCCAGCATCCGCCAGCGCCGAAAACATTCCGGCGGCCACCCCAGGCCGACCGATCATCCCCGCACCAGCGATGCTGATTTTAGCGATGCTCCTAGCTGTCTGCACCTCGGCTTCGTCCATAGCCGTTGCCTGAGTGCGCAAAGCAGGCGCGATATGTTCTACAACGCTTTCGGCTTGGGTGAGATGGCGCGATCGCACCGTAAACGCAATATCGTTTGAATTCCCCTCATGAATCGACTGAATCACCAAATCCACATTCAGCGACTGATTTGCCAGCTCACCAAACAGCTGCGCCGCTACCCCAGGCCGATCTGGCACCCGCAATAGCGCCACCTTCGCCTGGTCCGGGTCAAACTCCACCGCATCCACCGGATGCGCAATCTCCAAGCCCTTTAGCGCCCTCGGCTGCGGCGTAGGCGACGTCACCCGCGTCCCCGGTTCATCCGTCCAGCTAGAGCGCACCACCAGCATAATGCCGTAATTTCGCGCAATTTCCACCGCCCGAGGATGCAGCACGCTTGCACCCAGGCTAGCCAGCTCTAGCATCTCATCACAGGTAATCTCTTCCATCAGCTGCGCTTCTGGAATCACCCGAGGATCAGACGTCAAAATTCCCGGCACATCGGTATAAATCTCACATCGATCCGCCTGCATCGCTGCCGCCAACGCTACCGCCGAGGTATCCGACCCGCCGCGTCCCAGCGTCGTAATCTCACCTGAAAGTAGGTTGGCGTCACCGTCTTCTAGGCTGCCGCTCGTGCCCTGAAAGCCCGCCACCACGATTACCTTGCCTTCCGCTAGGTGACGCTTCAAGCGCTTCGTTTTAATATCTAAAATCCGTGCCCGCGTATGCTCCGCCTCAGTCACAATCCCTACCTGTGGACCCGTGAGCGAAATCGCCGCCTGCCCCTGTTCATGCAGGGCCATACTCAGCAGCGCAATCGTCACCTGCTCCCCCGTCGACAGCAGCATATCCATCTCTCGACGGCTTGGATTGCTCGAAATTTCGCCGGCTAGCTGCACCAGTCCATCGGTGCTCTTGCCCATCGCCGACACCACCACAATCACCGAATTCCCAGCTTTCACCGTCGCCTGAATGCGCTGCGCCACCGACTGAATGCGCCCTACATCTCCAACCGACGTACCACCATACTTTTGAACGATAAGCCCCACGATTTTATGCCCTCACATTCACACTTCTCATCACACCATCTCTGCGATGCACTCTGGGATGCATAGTTTCCTAACTTTACAATTTTGCAGCTTTGCCAAGGTGTTACCACCAAACAAACAGCAGGCAAACGACCGTCAAAGACACAATTCAAGCAAATTAGGTTTAATTACTTACTATTTTATTGTCCAAAAATAAATAAATCGGGCACTGTAAACACAGTCACATACAAGACTTTCAGCGTCTGTCCCAACACCACCTGACAAAACAATTTCCCATAAAGTCATCAATAGGTAGTGGCGGAAAACGTGCGCAGAAGATATAAACTTTAGTTAAGTTACGTCGTTCAAATTCAAAATCTGGTTGCTAAACATGACAGCAGTCCTACAGAACCCTCCCGTTTCTACAGCCACAACCACTGAGAAAACATCCGCGAAGCAAGCGCCTCATCATGTTGTAATTGTCGGCGGCGGGTTCGGCGGTCTGTACGCGGCAAAAGCCCTCGGCAAGGCCAATGTCAAAGTCACCCTGATTGACAAGCGCAACTTCCATCTCTTTCAGCCGCTGCTGTATCAGGTCGCAACCGGTGGGCTCTCAGCCGGTGATATTTCATCCCCGCTGCGCTCCGTCCTCAGCAAGCAAAAAAATGTTCGCGTTCTGATGGGCGAAGTCGTCGGCATCGAGCCCACCGCAAAAAATATCCGCCTTAAAAATGGCGAAATGGTTAGCTACGACAACCTAATCATGGCGACGGGCTCTAGCCACCACTACTTCGGCAAAGACGAGTGGTCCGACATTGCCCCTGGGATGAAAACCATTGAAGACGCCCTAGAAGTTCGCCGACGCATTTTCCTCGCCTTTGAAGCAGCTGAGCAAGAAACCGATCCGGCTCGTCGCGAAGCGCTACTCACTTTCTTTATTGTGGGCGGTGGCCCGACAGGTGTAGAGCTTTCTGGCGCACTGGCCGAGCTAGCCTACGAAACCTTGCGCGAAGATTTCCGCAGCATTAACCCCGGTGAAACCAAGGTCGTTTTGCTAGAGGGTATGGACCGAGTACTCCCCCCCTATCCGGGAGATCTATCCGTTGCGGCGAAAAAGTCACTTGAGAAATTAGGCGTAGAGGTTCGTACCAATACGCTAGTAACCAACATTGAAGGTGACACCGTCACGCTGAAAAACGGTGATTCGGAAGAGAAAGTTCAGGCGTTTACCGTGCTGTGGGCGGCGGGTATCAAAGCTTCGCCTATGGGTAAGGCGATCGCAGACCAAACCGGCGCAGAGCTAGACCGCATTGGCCGTATTATCGTTGAGCCAGACCTCAGCGTGCCTGGCTGTCCCGATATTTTCATTGCAGGCGACCTCGCGCACTACGCACACAACAGTGAAAACCCGCTGCCAGGCACAGCCGCAACGGCGATGCAGCAGGGCGAATACCTGGCGGGTGCTATCCAAAAGCGTCTCGCCAACAAAGCCGTCAAACCCTTTGAGTACAAAGACAACGGCAGTATGGCCGTTATTGGTCGTAACGAAGCCGTCGCAGATCTAGGCTTTACCAAGCTTTCTGGATTCCCAGCTTGGATCATCTGGATCTTTGTACACATTTACTACCTCATCGAGTTCGATAATAAGCTACTGGTCATGCTCCAGTGGGGTTGGCACTACTTCACCAGTCAGCGCGGTGCGCGGCTAATTACGGGAGACGATTCTATCCCAGCACTTTCAAAACTCGTCATTGATGAAATGGCACAGGAAAAGAGTAGAAAGGCAAATAGTGCAGAAATGGTTGAAGCGTAAGGCTGCCTGACGACAGGCGAACCAGCTCAGTCTGAAAAAACGAAAATAATAAAAAGCAGCCTCGGGGAATCCAAGGCTGCTTTTTATTATTATGAACGGCTGAAAACAAAACAGAAAAACCGCTGTTCTCAAACGATTAGAATCATAATTTCTGACGTCGTATTAGCGAGCATCCTATTAGCGAGCAATGTAGCCACTGTAGGGCTGAACGCCCGTTTCAGGATACGAATCGTCGTGTGGGCTGAAGATTCTATAAGCAGCCTCTGCCAAAAAGATAAACGCGTCTCTAATCGATTGGAAGAATGTCATGATCTAATCTCCTAATTTCACGGTTTCGTCTAGAACTAACTTGTCTGGGACTGAGCTGCCGCAGCCGTTACAAAGGCCTTAAGAGAGTGCAAAAAAGACCTAACGATTGCACGCATCGGATAGCTTCTCCGATGTTTTTATCTTATGAGCTGTACTAGCGGGTCGACTCAGTTAAAGGGAAATTCTTTACCAGTCTACAAACAGCGACACACATTGCTAAACAAACTGTTGTAGAAGCGGGTGTTCGCCTGGAGGATGTTCGCCTAGATCGTAGAGAGATATAGTAAAGCGGCTTATTTAACAGTTCAGGCATTTCAATCAAGAGAGCCGTTTGCGTAGTTAGTGCCAGGGTAAAACGTAGTCATGATGAGACAACAAGTATTGAAGACGCTCACGCTTGGACTAGGCTCAGTCAGCCTTTTAGCACTAGTTTTTTTTGGGTTTTATCGCTACCGCATGGCACTGAGGCCTGAGCGCACGGCCGAAACGCGATCGCTTTTCCAAGGGGTCACCTACCGCCGCTACGTCAAAACTCAGCCTCGGCCCCTTGTGCTTCACACTGTCGAAATTGATCTCACCGCCCCTGGCATCGATTTCTTCGTCACGCCTTCAGTCCCAACCGATGGCTACAAGCTCTCCGCCGATACCGTCCCAGGCTTCCTCACAAAATACGGCGTACAGGTCGCCATCAACGGCAGCTACTTTGCCCCTCACGAAGTCAATTCACCGCTGCACTACTATCCTCATATAGGCAACGGCGTCCGCTCATTAGGCATCGCCGTATCCAATGGCGATCGCTACTCCAATGCCAAACCCGGCTGGGCCGCACTCTGTATCCTCTCTCTCAGTGACATTCGCATCACTCAAAATGACTGTCCGGCTGAGACGCAACAGGCGATCGCAGGCGACGTCCAGTTCATCAAAAACGGCAAATTCTACGACGGCCTCGCCATTCTCAAAAACTCAACCAAGCTGTATCCGAGGAGTGCGATCGCCATCAACGCCGACAACACCAAGCTCTGGTTCGTTGCCATCGACGGTCGCCAGCCCGGCTACAGCGAAGGCGTCACCCTCGCCGAACTCGCAACCATCCTCACCACAGAGCTAAACGCTGACCGTGCGCTCAACTTCGACGGCGGCGGCTCTACGACACTGGCCATAGGCGACGCAGAGGGGAACCCTGTTTTGCTAAATGCACCCTTTCAAGCACGCGTACCAATGCATACAAGACCCGTTGCCAATCACCTTGGGCTATATGCACAGCCATTAGAAAAACAGTGACACATCATTTTCTATAATGAGGCTTTGCTGGATTTTGAGACGATAGAGAACTTGCTGAAGTGGCTAGAAGAGAATGAGCAGTGAAGCTACCACACCGGAATCTAAGTTGGAATCTGACAGTGGCAAAGTGGCCCTTCTCGGTGCAGGGCCTGGAAGTAGTCAGTATCTCACTGCTGCTGGACTGCAACTACTAAGACAAGCTGATGCGCTCGTGTACGATGCCCTTGTTGACAGCACCTTACTGCAACAGATCTCAACCAACTGCGAGCAATGGCACGTGGGTAAGCGAGGCGGCAGGCCCAGCACCCCGCAAACCGAAATTAATCAGCTTCTTGTCCGTCTATGTCAGGAAGGCAAACAGGTCGTACGGCTAAAGGCGGGCGATCCTTTTATTTTTGGTCGGGCCGCTGCCGAAATTCAGGCACTACAAGCTGCGGATTGCACATTTGAAGTGGTTCCGGGCCTCTCTTCAGCGCTTGTTGCCCCATTACTAGCAGGCGTTCCGCTCACTGACCCAGTGCTGAGTCGAGGGTTTGGAGTTTTCACCGCGCACGATTTGGATGCGCTGGACTGGGAAGCGATCGCACGCCTACAAACCATCGTTCTCCTCATGGGTGGCCGCCACTTACGAGAAATTTGTACTCGCATCCTCTCCCACCAAAAGCGCAGCGACACCCCTATGCTCATCGTCCGCTGGGCCGGTCAGCCACAGCAGAAAATTTGGCAGGGTACACTCCTCAGCCTGCCGCAAATCGTAGGCGCACAAAAGCTATCGCCCTGTGTCATCATCATTGGCGAAGTCGTCGCGCTGCGGCAATATCTTATGCCGCCCCCTATGAGTCGCCCTAGCCTTTCAGGGAAAACAATCCTAGTCACCAGAGCGGCTAGTCAAGCCAGTGAGTTTGGCCAAATGCTGAGCGCACGAGGGGCTAGGGTTGTGGATTTTCCTGCTTTAGAGATTCGTGAACCCGAAAGCTGGGACGCCATGGATAGTGCGATCGCAACTCTCCCCACTTTCGACTGGCTCATCCTCACCTCACCCAACGCCGTCAACTACTTCCTCGACCGACTCATTCAGCAAGGGAAAGACCTGCGCGCTCTTTCCCATCTCAAAATCGCTGTTGTCGGCAAAAAGACCAACAGATTTCTTACCCAGCGCGGCCTCATTGCCGATTTCATTCCGCCTACCTTTATTGCCGACTCGCTCATAGAACATTTTCCTGAAAATCCAGCCAGGCAGAAGCTGCTGTTTCCTCGGGTAGAAAGTGGTGGTCGAGAAGTGCTGGTTAAAGCGATGAGAGCCAAAGGCGCAGAGGTAACCGAAGTCGCCGCTTACGAATCAGCTTGCCCTGATACGCTGCCCCCTGCGGCTAAGAGCGTTTTGGCCAGTCGAGAAGTAGACGCCATTACATTCGCTAGCTCTAAAACGGTGCGTCACTTTGCGCAGATTATGGAAAAGGCATTTGGCAAGGAGTGGGTATCGCTGATGGAAGGCGTTGCGATCGCATCTATCGGCCCTCAAACTTCGCGCGACTGCCGAGAACTATTAGGCCGAGTCACTTTTGAAGCCGAAGAATATACGTTGGGTGGCCTCACAGCAGGGTTAGAACAATGGGCGAAGTCGTAGAAAATACCTCAAAAGAACGGCGTATTATTGGCCTGACTGGTGGCATTGCTACCGGGAAAAGTACCGCATCGGACTATCTTGCTAACAAACACAATCTGCCTGTACTCGACGCTGATGTTTACGCGCGGCAGGCGGTTGAAAAAGGTAGTGAGATTTTGGCTGCGATCGCCCACCGCCATGGGCCCAACATCCTCCTGTCCGATGGCACGCTCAACCGAAAAAACCTCGGCGATATCATCTTTACCAATCCCACCGAAAAAAACTGGCTAGAACAACAAATTCATCCCTACGTCCGCGCGCAGTTTGCTACAAGCGCCGCAACCTATTCGTCCGATCAAACTCTCATCTACGCCATTCCTCTCCTTTTTGAAGCAAACCTCACCCATCTTGTCACAGAAATCTGGGTCGTAACCTGCGCCCATAAGCAACAGCTTCAGCGGCTGATCCATCGCAGCAACCTCACACCAGCACAAGCCCAAATCCGTATCAAGGCTCAAATGCCACTAACAGAGAAATGCGCAAATGCTAGCAATGTTCTAGACAACAGCGGTTCAAAGGAAAATCTATATAAACAAATAGACAGACTTCTTCAGGGTCAAGCCTAAGATTTCTCCCAAACAACAGTCACTGCTTCTGAATCCTCAGCATCAGAACAAATCGCTTCAATCGCGCCTTCCTGGTGACCCAACAGCCCTTTTAAGGTCAGAGCAAAATCAGACTCCAGCAAATCGGTTAACATCAGCACGGCCCCTGTACCTCTAGAAGCCACCAAGTGAAAACATCGCTCAACAAACAGCTGCCCCTGTACAAACTGAGCGCGCCCCCGCCCAGTCACAACCTGATGAGCATACAGCTCACTACGGGCAAAATAATCAGTCATACAGACGTACCGGTCCTGATAGCCAAACCAAGCCTCCGCCACATCAGCATCGCCTTTTGCCAGCGCCTGCTTAGAAGTCTTAAGCGTTTTCTCACTCAGTCCCTTTTGCACAGCCAAATCCTCAGATTGTTGTAAAAACTCAGCGACTGTTGGCTTAAAGGCCCCCCATATAGGCGCACAGGCCACCACATCAAACCCACCTCGTTTTATAACCGCGTTAAAAGAATATCCCCAATGAAAAGGAGAGAACTGTTCTACATCGCTCAGCACCAACGGACGACGATGCGGTTTTCCTATCAGCTGGCTTTCTCGGTATCGAATACCCAACTGCTGGCTCATGTGGCTTAGCAACAGCGTATCGAGCTTATGCTGCGCTCTACTATCTAGGGTCAAAATCTCTTCTCGTAGGAGTGCGGCTCTCGCATAGGGCGGCACGCTGTGAGTCTCGGCGAGGAGCTGCGATCTCGACTGATAATGCTCCAGCGCAATATTCTTCTCACTCAAAATTGTCTGATAGCTATCCGCTGCCAGCGGCTGAAGCAAATTCCCCTGTAGAACGCTATCTGCCCCAGCTTTATTTACCTGATCAAAGCGCTCCTCATCCACCGTAATAAAGCCCATCAGTGCATTGCCCGGCATCACATTGAATTCTAGATCCATCAGCGGCTCTATCAACTCCATGCGCTCAGCAGTCGCTACCAACTGCAATAACAGTTGAAAATGAGCAGAAACAACAACCTCAGGTGTTGCTGCCACACCGTAAAGATTGTTCTTCAAAACTCGCTCTTGAAGATTTTTCAAGAGCGTGGATGAGCCCTCGTCAGAGCGCGCTGCATCATTAGCCGTGACTAGCGCCGAGCGCCATATTTTGAGCTGAGCGTCCTTAGTTTGTTGGATATAGCCTGTCAAAATGCTGAAAATATCCGTCAGCCGCTGATGAAATGCCACCAGCAACTGACCGCTACCGCAGTGAGGATCTAGGATTCGCAGCTCTGGCAAAATCTCTTGGATCAACCGACGACAGACCTGTGAATCAGCAGTAAAAAGAAGATCGTTTAGGGTTTTATCCTGAGCAGATCGCCCTGAGCTAAGCAAGGCTTTATCACTTACCGAAGTATCTTTATTCTGCTTCTTGTTCCGTACACCAGCAGAGGCAAACACATCTAGGCGATTGAGTAACAGCTGATCTAGGGTGCGATCGCACATCTCCCTGGCCACCTTCGGCGTACACACTACCCCATCTCCTACCCCCCTCTGGTTCATCCAATACTGCGCTAACCAATACCCACTATCCCCACACATCCAAGGATTCAGCGCATCTACACTGGCCTGCTCACTCAGCCAACCCAGCACCGCCTCAATTGCCGAATCTTCAATCGCAATTGAAGCATACTTTTCCTCTAACCAATGCGTATGAAACAGCTGACCTAGAAACGGCACCGTTCCAACCGATTGCTGCAACGCCAGCGGCCGCTCCACCGCTGGTAAAGATAAGCAACGATACAAGGGCTGCAAACACGTCGCAAAAAAGAGATTCTCTCCTTTCTGCATGGCCTCCCCAAACCGCACCTGCAAATACCACGTGTCGCCTGCCAACCAGCCCTTCTGCTGAATCTGCTGAATAAACATCAGTCGCTGCAACGTCAAAACACTATGCATGCGCCGCTGCGCAACGCTATCTATTCCTGTTGTCCCTTTGCACAGCAGCTCTACTAGGCCAGCAAATGTCTCACCGCCTGCGCCCTCGGAAATTGTAGGAAATAAGCCTTGACAACCTTTCGCTAACCGACGTAGCCGATATTGCCACAGCGTGACCGGCGAACCTGCTACATACAGCGCGCTTTCATAGGCCGACTGACACCAAAGACTACGCCGCCCATCTGCTGCAATAAAAATTACCAGGGGCGAAGCCGGCAATCCTCGCTGTAACGCTGTATAAATTTGATGCCGTAGCGCCGGTGCAAAGCGAGTTTTTGCAGTGAGCGACACCTGCCACACCACCACTTCCTCACGGACTGCAATAGGCACACATTGCTGATTTAAGTGTTGGGCAGTAGCTATGTCCTTCGGGGTGTTCCAGCCAAGGGTTTGAGTAAATAGATCGCTAAGATTGTGCGACCGCAGCTGCTCAATCGCCAACCCCAAATCCATCAAGATTCTGCGCTTACCTTGCGCGCGGCTTGTTCATTCGATTGAGCGATCGCATAGTCCCGAAACCGATCCAAATCCGCCTGCAATGTCGACGTTACCACCCGATCCACAAAGGAGCTGCTCATCATCAGCCGCGCCAAAATAGACGGTAGCGCATACGAAATACTCATCTTCACCGTGCTGCCCCCATCCTTATGGCCATAAAACCGAATCGCCCCTCGGTTCGGCAAACCATCCACCGACTCCCATTGAATAATCTGCTGCGGCACTACCTTCACAATCCGCGACAGCCAAGAAAAAGACAGCCCCGTCGTCTCTAGCTTCCACCGTGACAGTGCCGGATCTTCCTCCAGCACCTCTACCGAGTCGATCCACTTCATCCAGTTCGGCATCTGAGAAATATCAGACCACAGCGCCCATACCTCTTCGACAGGCGTGTCTACATCTACATGAACGGTATGCTCTAGCCACTCTGCCATAGGAAAATGCGTGTGAAAATTATTGAGGAACGAAAACAAGGCGCTCTATGTATTTTACTGGTATAGCTAGCGAACGATGCTAAATATATGAAAACATCGTTTTTACACTGGCCAAGCTTCCATTCGCCAAATTTCACTAGCCAACGCTCATTGGCCCAAAGGAGACCGCCACTATGTCCGTTTTATACGTCAGCCCTGTGGGTCAAGACGACAACGAAGGCACCGCCAAGTTTCCCTTTGAAACCATCACTCGGGCACTGGAGCAGGCCAGACCCGGCAACGTGATTCAGCTAGCGCCAGGACTTTACCAGTCGGGCGAGCAGTTTCCCCTTCAGGTACCCGCTGGGGTCACCATCACAGGCGATGCCACCCGCTCAGCCACCATTCAGGGCAGTGGTGATATTAACGGACGCAGGGCCGCTGTAGTGCTGAGCGATCGCGCCCAGGTTCGCGAAGTTACTATCACCAATCCTCAAGGCATCGGCATCCTCACCACAGAAGGCGCAGCCCTCGTCGTCCGCAACCGCCTCATCGACTGCCAAGAGCACGGCACCTTGGTTATGGGCAACGCCCAGCCATTCCTGTCCGAAAATGAATTTGAAGGCAACGGTCTCACCGGCTTAGCCATGGTCGACAGTGCTAAAGGAGAAGTCAGACAAAACCAATTCAACCGCACTGGCGACGGCCTTGCCCTACGCTCCAACGCAGCGCCGCTTGTCATCAACAATCAGTTCACAGACAATCGCTGCGCAATTTTAGTTACCGACACAGCCAGGCCCGTTCTACGACAAAATCAAGCCAAAAACAGCCAGGAAACTGGCCTGTGGACGCAAGATAGCGCCCAACCCGATATCGGTCAGCCTCAAGACCTAGGCGGTAACTGGTTCGAAGGCAAAACCTACGACATCCGCAACGATGCCACAGAGCCCATCGTCACGGCAGGAAACCAGCTCAACCCCACCCGCATCCAAGGCCGCATCGCCTACCTACCCAGCGAAATTCCAGACGAAGCCGCTGTTCCCGCTGTCTTACTCGGCAATGTGGAGCCCGTTGAACGACCAGAGTCACCCACCGAACCGACACAAGACGACACCCTCAGCCTAGATAGCCGCTTCAACGATCTTGTGGGTCACTGGTCCGCACCCTTTGTCGAAGCGCTCGCCGAACAAGGCCTAGTTAAAGGCTTCCTCAACGGCACCTTTAAGCCTGATAGCCAAGTCACCCGCGCCCAGTTCGCTGCCCTCATTGCCGCAGCCTTCCCGGATGTTGAAGCTATCCGCGCTGGTCAGAGTTTCCCCGATGTCCCTACCGACTTTTGGGCCAGCAAAGCCATCCGCCAAGCCCAAACCCAAGGCTTCATCTCTGGCTTTCCAGATGGGTCCTTTCGTCCCAACGCGCCGCTGACTCGGGTGCAGGCCATCGTCGCCCTCGTTAGCGGCCTCAAGCTCAGTGATGGCCGTTCAGAATCTCTGCTCGTCTACAGCGACAGAGCCCAAATTCCTAGCTACGCGATAGAGCCAGTCGCTGCGGCCACCGAACGGCAACTCGTCGTCAACTACCCCGACCCATACACGCTACGGCCACTCACACCCATTACCCGAGCCGAAACCACAGCTCTCGTCCATCAGGCCCTCGTCGCCACAAATAAAACACCTCGCCTGATCTCACCTTTTATCCCCAATACTGACACCGCTAGTTTCACCGACCTCTCCGCCCGACACTGGGCCGCAGACTACATCGAACCCCTCGTACAGCAAGGTTGGCTCAGCGGCTTCCGCGATGGCTCATTCCGCCCCGACGAACCTATGACCCGTGCGCAATTTGCCGTTTTACTCGTCGGTGCGTTCAATCCTCAGCCCAAACGTCCCCCTGTCAGCTTCCGTGATGTCCCCGACAGCTTCTGGGGCGCAGAAGTCATTCAGCAGGCCTACCGAGCCGATTTCATATCGGGCTTTCCAGACCTCACTTTCGACCCAAACTTTCCACTCACTAAGCTCCAGGCCCTCTTGGCGCTCGTTAGTGGACTGGGGTTACAAACCGTTTCACCACCAGCTTTGGATTCGCTCAAGGTCTACAGCGATCGCACAGACATTCCCAGCTACGCCAAAGATGCGATCGCCTCTGCCACCCAGCTCGCCCTCGTCTTCAACCACCCCCTTGTCAGCGAGCTGCGGCCAAACCGCACTGCTACCCGCGCCGAAGTCTCGGCCATGGTCTACCAGGCCCTCGTCATCGACAAACGCATGCCGCCAGTCTCTTCGCGATATCAGGTCTCTATCTAGTTTCTATCTCAAGGAATTCCACCACCCCCTCGACTAATGCCTCCATAAAATGAGAAACTAAACCATTAATTTATGTAATGAAAAAGAACTATGGCTGAAATGCAATTCGCACGCGGCATAAAAGAAGAGGTCGTCCCCGACGTTCGCATCACCCGCGCCAAAGACCTCTCCGACGCAACTGCAACCTTTTATTTCGATAAGCCAAAAGCACTGGTCGAAGAAGGTGGCGAAGTCACAGGCCTGTACATGGTTGACGAAGAAGGCGAACTCACCACACGCGACGTCAACGGTAAGTTTGTAAACGGCGAGCCTGCCGGTATCGAAGCGGTCTTCGTGATGCGAGGCCAGGACGAGTGGGAACGCTTCATGCGCTTTATGGACCGATACGCCAAAGACAACGGCCTAGGACTCACCAAAAGCTAATTTGGTCAATAACGTCCTCCTATGTCTGCTAGCGATTCTCCCGATAGCCTCAGCCTCGACGCAGCACAACAGCCACATGCCGATACGAATTCTGCTGAGCTGTTACCTGCGCCGTGCTCACAGTGAGTGTGACACCCGCACATCCGCGACAGACACCAGCGGTCAGCTCATGCAGCAGCAGTTGACCGCTGCAGGCCATCGGGTCCATCACTATCAAATCGTTAAGGACGAGCCCATTGACATTGCAGTTATTGTCAAAGCTTTAGCAAAACGCTCAGATATTCAAACAATTCTGCTCAACGGCGGCACCGGCATCGCACCTCGCGACACAACCTACGATGCGATCTCAGCCCTCCTCACCAAAGAACTTCCCGGCTTCGGCGAAGTCTTTCGTCAGCTCAGCTACACCGAAATCGGCTCCCGTGCGATCGCCTCACGCGCGGTTGCTGGGCTCCACAACCGCACCCACATCTTCTCTGTTCCCGGTTCCAGCAAAGCCGTCAAACTGGCCCTAGAAGAACTCATTCTTCCCGAACTACGACATCTCACAGGGCTGCTAAAAGAAGCTGCTCACAAAGGATAAGGAACGGTAAACCGTATACGGTCAAACCGACCGAACCACAATGGTTCGGTGTACTTTCAACACCTGACACCAACAAACCAATCTGCAATTATAGATTTGTTGGCACAAGGCCCCTAATCATGAAAAGACAACAGAAGAAACAACAGAACAGCAACAGCGTCTCAGCCGCACTACATGGCTGGTACCGCCAAGCGCTCAAGCATACAAAATATCGCTGGGTTGTCATTCTAGGAACACTGTTGTATTTGGCTAGCCCCATTGACCTCTCTCCAGATGTATTCCCCATCCTCGGCTGGATTGACGATGGCCTCATTGCTAGCCTGCTCGTCGCCGAAGTGAGCCAGCTCATGACCGAAACGCTCAAGCGCCGCCGCAATTTCAGCACTACAGACAACGCAGTCAAAACTGAAGTTGAAACCGTTGTCGATACAGACAACATCAAAACAATCAACGTCGAGGCCATTTCAGTTAGCTAGCAGACTGCGCTAGCACCTGAATCGATAGGTCTACCTTTCTTAGAAAACCTTCTGTATCGCAGCAGTAGCAGCATATCTGCGATCACCAAAAATCACCCTCAATACTCAATTTAGGAATCAACCATGACTTACATGAACGAATCTCATCTCTCTGCAACAACTTCTACACCAAATACAGAAACTGAACCTTCCACCGTTGAAAAGCTCAAAACGCTCTCGCAAGAAGGCACAGAGCGCAGCAAGCGCATCCTCAGTATTCTTCGTCAGGCTTTCTCAGAAACCCGCGAAGAGTTTCAAGCAGGCCGCACAGTCATCAGCCCACTCGCACAAGAAGTCACGACCGAAGCCGTCTCCACCTTCAAAGAAAAAGGCCAGCAGGCAGCTGACGCTGTCAACAAAGCGTGGAAAGACGAAGCCAGCGCGCCAGACATGACAGACCGGGTCATGGCCTTTATAAAGTCAATGACGCAAGCCGCAAAAGAAAATCTCTTTCCAGTTGTAGAGCAGCAGGTAAAACAGCAGGCTGGCAAGCTAGACGACATCTTAGGTGAGCGCTATGGAGACCAGTACGCCACCTTCAAGGATCGATTTGAGGCCGTTCGTAGCTGGGCTGTTGTCAACGAATCTACAGAGGCAGCTTCTACAGACCAAGCAGGCTCTAGTACCGAGACTTCCAACACCGTCGAAGTCGACATCGTTGAAGTTGAAAGCGAAACCGTGTAGCAGCCGCAAGCTGGCTACAGGTACTAGCGACTGAGACTTCTCCACTTTCCTCACACCAAACTAAGCCCCAACGGAAAAGGCCATACCTTTTCTGTTGGGGCTTTTTCTTTTGTTTAGCAACACCCTGTCAAAGACATCGTTCACTTCTTCTGACCAAACTGCTGCTTCGCTTCTTGGTATACCGCCTCTGTTATTTCAGCAATCTCTCTTTCCCGTGCAAATTTCTCAATCTTCTTACGGGCGGCAGGCCGCACAAAAAAAGGAATTTCCTTCAACATCGCTTCGGCTTCAGCCGTCCACGGCAAAGAACTAGCCATAAAAATTCAATAAGATGGAAACTGTGCAGTAAGCGTATTCTAATGCAAGCAGTCGCTAGCCTGCTAAAACAGGCAAAGCCTCTCCCACATCGTCTATGCTCTCACCGTCCAACCAGTTTTTATCTGCTTCTATCAGAGCGGCCGCTGCGTCTTCAGGCAAAGGCTTGGCAAAATAGTAACCCTGTCCATAGTTACAGCTCAGTTCACGTAATCCCCTCAGCTGCGCCGCCGTTTCGATTCCCTCGGCAATCACATCCATCCCTAGCTGATGACCCAGCGAAATAATCGTCTTCACAATTTCGCCGTCTTCACGCGACTTTTCTTCCATTCGTCCCACAAAAGACTGATCGACCTTTAGAGTGTCTGTCGGCAGCTGATGCAAATAGCTCAGCGAAGAATAGCCCGTACCAAAATCATCCAAACTGAGCTTCAGATTTAGCGCCTTCAGCTTCATCAGCTGATCGATAGTGCCATTAACATCTTCCATCGCTGCACTCTCAGTTAGCTCTAGCTTCAGACACTGACTGTCTAGCTGTGTCTTATCCAAAATATCGGAGACTTCTTCAGTCAGGTTCTCTTGGTTGAACTGCTTAGTCGACAAGTTCACACTTACCATCAAATCTTTAGCACAGGAAAACCGCTGCTGCCAGCCATACATTTGCGCGCAGGCCTCTTCCAAAATCCAGCTGCCCATCGGGACAATCAGCCCTGTCTCCTCTGCGGCGGGGATAAATGAACCCGGTGAAACAAACCCCTGCTGCGGATGCTGCCAGCGAACTAAAGCCTCAAATCCGGACAGCTTCCCCGTTTGTAAATTAATAATCGGCTGGTAGTACAGCAAAAACTCTTGATTATCGATCGCATTTCGCAGCTCAGCTTCTAGCTGAAAGCGTTTCACTGCCTCCGCACGCATACCCGGATCAAAAATTTCATAATGCTCTTTCCCTAGCGCTCTAGCCCTTGCCATCGCCCGATGGGCATCTTGCATCAGCGTTTCAGCCTGGTTGGTCTGATCGCTCTGATTCAAGGCGATACCAATGCTAAAGCTAGTCGTAATCGACTGCCCATTAATATCAAATGGCTCAGCTAGTCTGTTGTACAGCGTATCTGCAACCTTAGTCGCCTGACTCGCTTCAGTGAGGTTGGTGAGCAAAATCGCAAACTCGTCACCGCCAAGTCTCGCTAGACTCGTTCGTACTGGCAAATTTTCTCTGATTCGCTCTGCGGCTTTCATCAAAAGCTGGTCGCCGAAGCGATGCCCAAAGCTCTCGTTGATCGCCTTAAAATGATCCAAATCCAACAGCAAGATGGCGAAAGAAGAGTGAATACTCGCTTGGCTACTTCTTTCCAGCGCTTTCTTCAGCTGCCGAACCAATAGCGCTCTATTCGGCAACCCTGTGAGCGAGTCATAAAACGACTGATGAAATACCTGATAGGTAATCAAAGCGCTACTGGTCAGCACCAAACCCAAAAGGGGCGCAGCAGCAGGAATCCAACCTGTAAGAGCAAACCCTATCAGACAAGTGCCACCTAGGCTAGCAACACTGGCAAGCAAGGCTCCACCTAGCAACACCGAACGTTTCAGCCGCCAAACCAAAAAGCCCCCGGCAAAAGACCAAACCCAAATCCATCCCACTTCCAAACTATCTGGCAAATACCAGAAAATCGGTCTTTCATCTAAGACCGTACTCAGTATTTGGCTGACCATTTGGGCATGCACCAGCACACCTGCCATGACATGCTCATTGTCCTTCTCTGAACTATATGGCGTGTAGAAAAAGTCTTTTTTGCTCGGCGCAGTGACCCCGATTAAAACCACCTTGTCTTCGATCCAGCCAGGATCTACCTCACCAGCCAAGACCTCACTCAGCTTGACTTGGCGAGAAACAATACTCGAAGAACGGTAGTCCAGCAGCATCTGGTAGCTTGAAGGATCGATGTTGTCATATCCTCCTGAGCTAGGCGCTAATGGCAAAAAATCAGTATCACCAATCGATAGCGCATCTTTGTCAATCGCAAGCTGATACCCTTCAGGCTCCAAATATTTCAGACCAAGCTGTAAGGCAAAGGAGTAAAGCTTTTCGTCCCCGAGCGCTGCAAATAGCAAGCTGCGACGCAAAATACCATCGGGATCGATGATGAAGTCATTAAAGCCAACCTGATCGAGCGCGATCGCAGGTGGCGGCGGCACATTGTCATCTTCACTAATGCCAAGACTCTCAATCGCTATAATCTCAGGATTCTGAAGCACTTCACTCAAGGATTCCTTACCCTCACCCTGAGGGATATCCCGATAGATATCAAGCCCAACTGCCCTAGGATTATGGCTTTGAAGCTCATTTAGCAAGTCGGCAATCGTTTGGTCCGACATCGGCCATTCGCTTTGCTCACGAATGTCCTGCTCTGTAATTTCTACCACTAGCAGACGCGGATCGGGTCCTTGGTCTGGCTGTAGCCTCGTCATGTAGTCAAAAGCAAGCAGCTCAAGGGACTGCAAACCACCGAGCTGGCGTAGCGCTACCAAAAGCGCTGTAATTACGATGCTAGCTAGCCAGTAGGGCTGATTTTGCACTCGCTTATAGAGGTTAGTAATTACAGACAAGGGCCCTCCTGGCAGAGGTCGAATGGTTGCGTCATAGTCACAGAATGCCCAGCCGTTTGTAGTTTTGAACCCGTGGTTCAACCCGCACAGTCCAACGCGTATAGATCGAGTCCACACAGCAATCTTGCGGTCTGCTCACGGTCTGGCGGATGGCTGAAGCTGAGGATAAATCCTCACTCAAAACACAGCTCAAAACACAGTAATTCAGTACTGACTAAAAGTCCGAACGGGTAGATAGGGCTGTCGCGTCAACCGTAGGGGTCACTGGGCTCATCTGCCCCAAAACATTGTCAGAAATCTCGGAAGTCAGCCCTGTTGAAGCAAGCAGGTCCGTCCATGCCAACTGAAGATCGGCGTCAGCAAGACCCTGGCGACGCAGGTTGAGCAAAGCGCTCACCTGCTCTTGCCATATGCCAGCAGAGCTGTACAGGACCACTCGCTCTTCTGGGGTCGCTAACATCAACTCATCATTCACAGCTGCCGAGGCTTCAACTCTGCGTACCCAGCCCTGTAAGCCCAACACAGGCGAGCGAGAGCCGTTATTACAGGCAAAAGAAAAAATCCATTTGTAGTTTTCGTCTATCGCCAGTGCTGGTGCTGACGCTGGCAGCTGAAATTCTCTCAAACCTGACTCATCACCTACGTTTACTTGTGTGCTGTACAGCAAATCGTCTGCTTCATTCAATAGCTGAAACTCAACCGCTTTATCACCAACAGTCTCTGGAACGGAGAACCAAAAGGTTGGGTGTGATGCCAGCGTAGTGCCCAGATTGCTGCGAGGCATAATGGAAACCAAAGACTGGTTGAAATCAGAAAAGCAGCTGTCGGCAGGCGGCTCCATGCGGACACCACCGCTGATACGCCTACCTGGCAACCCCTGACGCACATTATCTGTATTGATATTGTCGGCATAGCTAGGTAAACAGAGTCCACCCAACGTAGCTGTAAGGCCAAAAGCGATCGCGGGAAATAATTTGATCGAACCAGTTCTCTTCATAAAACGACTCCTCATGAAACTCATAGACCCTCTCAAATTTTCTGTACAGAGATATCCCTGTAACTGCCGTGACGTTTTGCGCTTTTCAGTCTTAAATTATTTTCGATACGTTGGAGAACTGTAATCTTACGGATGCAGCGAAGTTGCTGCGCTTGCAGTCCAGCCATAGAGTTGAGCCCTGTGATTGAGCCTTTTAATTGAGCCTGTTGGGTGAAGGACCAGCGTGATTCGAGGCACATATACCATCATGCTTTTAGCGATAGATATTGACTGTAGACACTATGGCTGGTGACAATAGGGAAGCGAAAATCACGAAGGAAAGTAACTATGGCCAGTATCCAACCAACCAAAGTACCCAAAATGGACCGGCCTAAGAAAGGATTTAATCAGTATGCAGAGCAGCTAAACGGTAGAGCAGCCATGGTTGGAATAGCTGCTTTGATACTGATAGAGCTGATAACCGGAAAGGGGCTGCTAAGCCTGCTAGGACTCACCTAACGGTTGAGTAGCTTATCATCCAGATAAAAAGCAAAAAAGCCCGCTGAATGAGGAGTTACGCTCATTCAGCGGGCTTTTTTGTAGTGGTTTTATTTAATCAAGCTTCTTCGGCTTCTATCTTGGCGCGAGAATCGCCCCAATACGCGCTGTACACCCATTCTTCTTTGTTCCCTTTATCGATGGTTTTCCAGCGGTAGATAACGTCTTTATTGGGGTTGATGCCAACTTCTAAGAGTTTGGCACCCATGTAATATTCGGTTTGCTTTAGGGTGCGATCGCGGATAAAAGCACTTTCCCGCTTGGGAATCACTTTAGAGATGTGGGCTTGGGTAGGTTTTGCCATAGTGCATCACTTCTTCATCTGTAGCTGTAGCTTTATATTATGCATTCTGACTCATCCGTAAATCTAGAGAGACCATTCTAGATTTATCCCTACACGACTATCGCCTTCGTCTTGAGTACTTTGCCATTCAAAATCGGCTCCGAGCCGCAGATTTTGAGTAATAGCATAGCCAAGATTTAGCTGGGTAATGTTCAGGCTTTCGCTACCACCCACAATCCAAGACTGGTCAAGTGTAATATCAGCAGCGCCCGTTCTAGAAGGAACAAAACGAGCACGTACACCCAGATGGGCACCGTCCACGCTGTAGTCATCGCCCGATTCGGCGTGCCGATAGCCCACGATAGGTGACACGTTAAAGTAGCCGCCTAGCGGCAAAATATAGTAGTGAAGGTCAGCGCCATAAGCTAGGCGATAGTCAGCAGAAGAAGATCCATCTGTAAAATTCTGCTGATAGTCTGCGCTCACCGTTAGCGGCGTATCACCTAAAAAAACATCATCGACAGCCACAACAAATCCACCGGTGCTGTTTGAAGAGGGGAAAAAGGCATAGCCAGCTTGAATACGAGTCGTAAAACTTGGCTCGTTGCGAATATCAGATTGCACATTGGGAATAGACTCTAGCCAACGCTGCAAAACCGGACTTTGCTCTATTACTTCAGGCGTAAGATTGAGCGGCATGGCTGGCTCAGGGACGGGATCATCCTCTAATTTATCTTCACTGCTCACAGGCTCTGTCGCCGAATCTGTCGCCGAATCTGTTGTTGGTTCTGCCATCTGTTCTATTGCTGGCGGCACCAAAGAAGCATCAGTGACACCTTCGAGTAAATCAGCAGCTTGTGCCGACAGAGGGACTGAAGACCAGGAGAAGGCCATAAGGCCGAGTGAATAGCAAAAAAATTGATATTTCATAGCTCTAGACTATCTTCCCGATCGGTCAAAAGTCAGCCCTTTTCCAGTACAGATGTGCACCTTACTTTAACGAGCAACCACTACAGGAAGCTAAGCGGGTCCACAGGCTCTCCCGAACGACGCACTTCAAAGTGTAGGTGAGGGCCTGTCGAGAGTCCTGTCGTACCAATTGCAGCAATGGTGTCGCCTTTTCTGACCGTGTTTCCTTCGGTGACGTAGAGCCGACTGGCGTGAGCGTACAGAGTAGTGAGGCCATCGCCATGTTCTAGAATCACGGCGTTGCCATAGCCGCCGTACCAGCCAGAAAAGATGACGACGCCTGTTTCAGCGGCGCGAATGGGCGAGCCAGTAGCAGCGCCAAAATCAGTACCTGCGTGAAAGCGACTGTAGCCAAGCACGGGGTGGAAACGACTCCCAAAGTGACTGGTGATGGGTCCGCTGCTGGGGTATACCATTTTGCCAGAAGCTCTGGCCGCACGGAGGGCTTCCTCTCTGGCAATCTTCGCATCGGCAGCATCAGACGCAGCCACACGCTCCAAAATAAGGGATGTGATTTTGTCGGAGTCTTGATCGAGCTGATCAATAGCAGCGGCTAGCGCACCTCGGTTTTCCTTGAGCCTGGTCACTAGGGTAGACTGCTGCTGCATTTGCGTTGTGTATTGGTCACGGCTAACAAGAAGCTGCTGGCGGAGAAGGGCGATCGCATTTTTCTGCTGCTCTACGCCTTGCTGCTGGGCGATGAGTTCTGCCGACTTTTCGTCTAGAGAAATGAGAGTCGCTCTATCTGCTTTGTATACCTGCTTCAGTCGATATCGCCGGTCTAAAAAGTCGTTGAGGTTTTCACTTTGCAGCAACAGCGCCCACCCTTGCGCATTTTGCTGCCGCTGCATGAATTGGAGCCGCCCCACTACAGCAGTTCGAGCCTGCTCATAGTCTTGCTGATTGAGTTCATAGTCCGCCTCTAGCTGGGTAAGGGTTCGCTCAGCTTCAGCTAGCTGATATTCGGTATTGGTAATCCAGACATCTGTACTCTGGATTGTTTTAGAGAGATCGCGTAAGTTTTGGTTTGTCTGCTCTTCGGCCTTACGAAATCGCTGATCGGTCTCGTCATAAACTTTGATTTGCTCGTCGAGCTGGTCGCGCTGTTGCTGTAATTGTTCTAACGAGGGGGATTGAGCCTGCGCAAACTGATGGGATACAACGACTAGTAGCAGACTGAGTGTAAGCGCAATCACACCTAGCAACCGCCACGCCTTTTGTCTGTGCCACTGCCACAAAGCCATGCTACGAACCTGCGTTTTTCTTCAAAAGCTAACGACTAAATGCTTATGAGCGGATTGATGCAACTAGAGCCACCACACCAAAGCCCACAATAATAAGACCAAAGCCCTTACTAGAAAAGCTGTTGAACCGAGTCAGGTGCTGTGGGGTGAGCCGACTGCGTAAGTAGGCCACCCCTGACACTAGCACTAGCCACCAAAGCAGCGAGCCCGAAAATACGCCTGAGACAAGCGTTACCGATTGTAGGTAGTCGCTCTGCGTAATACCGAGACCAGCGAAGATTGCAAGGAAGGAGAGAATGGTAGCCGGGTTGGTGAGGGTGAGAACGAGGGTGGTGGTGTAGGCGGAAAGGAGATGAACTGGCGGGGAATTTGGGGTGAGGGGGTGAGAGGGTGAGGGGGTGAGGGCAGACGGTGGAGTCAGAGATTTTGAGAAAAAAGTTTTGAGACCGAGATAACACAGAAAGCAGCCGCCAAGGAGCTGGAGAAGAGTAGTGTAGGTGACTAGGAAGTTGGAAAAGGTGCTAAGCCCAAAGGCAGCGATAGTGCCGTAGAATGCGTCGGCAGTTGCTGCGCCGCAGCCGGAGATGAAGCCGATGACGCGACCTTGGGTAAGCGTACGACGAATGCAGAGAATACCAATGGGACCCACTGGGGCTGCGATCGCTAAACCCAAAAGCAGGCCTTTACCGAAAACAAGGGGCAATAACATAGTGAGTTTGTACGGCGAATTTATTTAGAACGAACAAAGCCTTGTCACCCGACACAGATTTACGCAGCAGGACTTGTGCACTCACTTGTGAGCGCTCGAACTTACTGAGCTGAAATCAAATACTGGGATGACCTACTGAGAGGAATCCTCAGAGCTCAAAAGCGGCAGAGCTGTAACCTCTTTTAACGTTCGCAAAGAGATAGTGGTACGGGTTTGAACGATGCCGGGAAGCGCTTTAAGTTCTTCGCTAAGGAGGCGTTCTAGCTCAGCAGTATTGCGGCAGCAAACTCTGAGCAGGTAGTCGCCTTCACCCACGATGTGATGGCAGGACTGAATAGATGAGTTGGCTTGAACGTAGTCGACGAAGGCAGCGCGATGCTGAGGATGACTGAGCGTGACAGTAACAAAGGCGGTGAGCGTAAAGCCAAGCACGTCGGCGTTTAGCTGTGCTGTATAGCCTGCGATAATCCCAGCGTGCTCTAGACGGCGAACGCGATCTGCGATCGCAGGCGCTGAAACACCAAACTCGTCTGCCAACGCGCTCCATTTCACCCGAGCGTTAGCGGTGAGGGCAATTAATATTTTTTCGTCCAAAGTATCAATATTCATAAATTCATTATAATCGCTTTTTAAACGAATTTACATTATTAAATAATCTAAAATCATTATTTCAGATTATTTTTAGGTCAAAAAACAGGAATACGCATTTTTTTATAAATATTTTTAGAAAGTAATCTTAAAGTCGTTTACTCGGTCCTGGCTGCAATCTGGGTAAATAAGAAGGAGATAGGGATACATTTGACACCAGAATTCGATAAAACAACACAGAATAATCCGGGCACTCAGCGCCACCTTTAAGTCCCGACGCAGCATCTACCACCGCCAGCAAAGTTTCTTATGATTGGGCCTCTCACCGCTACGCTTGAACAGATTGATATTCCGGCTGATTGGATCGGCATTAGGGCGATGCAGGAGGTCAGTAGCTGGCGCGCGATGCGCGATGGCCATCCGCAGCAAAATGAACGCGGGCTAAATCAAGGTGCCATGGTAGAAGTCCTGGCCGCAGGACAATTTGGCTACAGTGCAACCAATCGGCTGACGCCTGAGGCTTTGCGAGCAGCCGCACAGCGGGCCTACGACCAGGCAATTGCCAGCAGTCAGTGGGCTATTCACCGTTTTACCCAAGCAGTGCGGCCACCCATAAAAGGCAGCTATCGCTCTCCTTATATAAAGTCGTTCGATAGCTTGGGTGTGGGCGAAATTAATGATTTGCTGCGGCAGCTGTGCGATCGCATCAAGGTATCAGCGGCCGTGGTGCGCACAAGTGCGATCGCACGCACGCACGAAGTCGACACTTGGTTTGTCAGCAGCAATGGCTCCGAGATTCACCAAAAGATAGCCATGGTAGAGAGCCATTTAGGTGCGATCGCTCAAGCCCCCGGCGTCACCCAGTCTCGCACCGACAACGGTTACCTAGCCCGCAGCTACCAAGGCGGCTGGGAGCGATTTACCGAAGATGACCTTTGGGAGCGGGCAACTCGCATTGGAGAGCAGGCCGTTGCGCTGCTAGAAGCGCCAGACTGTCCTACTGAGAGCACCACACTCGTGCTGGCCCCGGACCAAATGATGCTCCAAATTCATGAGAGCGTAGGCCACCCGTTAGAGCTAGATCGCATCTTGGGAGACGAGCGCAACTATGCAGGTGGCAGCTTTGTAAAACCTCAAGACTTTGGCAAGCTTACGTACGGCTCTAAGCTGATGAACATCACCTTTGACACGACCCTCGAAGGTGAACTTGCCAGCTATCAATTTGACGATACCGGCACGCCTTCCGACCGGGAGTATCTAATTCGCGAAGGTGTGTTGCAGCGTGGCATCGGTGGACTAGAAAGTCAGAGCCGACTCAATGTACCAGGGGTAGCCTGCACCCGAGCCTGTAATTGGAACCGCCCAGCAATCGATCGGATGGCCAACATCAACTTAGAGCCCGGAGACACGGACTTTGAGTCGATGATTGGGCAAATAGAAAGTGGTGTATACATGGCGTCCAATCGCTCTTGGTCAATAGATGACCAGCGCCAAAAGTTTCAGTTTGGCTGTGAGTACGCCCGCAAAATTGAGAACGGCCAGCTCACAACACTGCTAAAAAATCCCAACTATCGCGCAACGACCCCGCAGTTTTGGGCTAATCTTTCTCAGGTGGGCGACGGCAAAACCTTAAAAGTGTACGGCACCCCCTATTGCGGGAAAGGCGAACCCAATCAGCTCATTCGAGTGGGTCACGCTTCACCCGTCTGCGCATTCGAGAACATTGAAGTGTTTGGAGGGGCTGAATAATGACACTGCAAACAACAGACACCGAACAAACCAACGACTCATTTTCATCGACTTCCACCAGCACTCAACAGGCAGCGAGCGGCAGCCGGCACTATCAAAAAACCTTTCAGCAGCTTGTAGATGCTATCAATCGCAATATCGGCAGAAATATCGGCAATCAGTCCGATCTGCATTTCACCCTTACCTTGACCGGAGAAGACAGTCAATTTACTCGATTTAGCCAGGTCAAAGTACGGCAAACAGGTCAAGTATGCGACGGTCAGCTAAGGCTGACGCTGATTACTAGTAAAGAAATCACCAGTGAAGAAATCAGCAGCAAAGACGGTTCGCACGAGAGCAAACGCGATTCCGTGCCCAGTCAAGCAGCTGATGCGAACAAGGCACATCGAACAGCGACAATTACGCTCCCATTCACGGGTAATTTTACCGCCGACTGGAAGGTGATACAGCCAGCTTTGACTCAGCTTCAAGCAGAGCTGCCGCTGCTCCCAATAGACCCGTATGCAGTGCTTCCCACAAAAACACAGGCAACGTCCCAGGCCAGCCATCAAAGTCAAAACCATACCAATGAAGTCCATACTGGCAACCTTCTAGAAGCATCAGCCGTAGCAGAAGCCTTGCTAAACCCAATACGTTCTTCCGCAGAAGAAACCTCGCCAGCACTCGACTTTTCGGGCCTTTATGCGGGCGGGCTATCTTACCGGGCCTATGCTGACTCTGTGGGTAAACGCCACTGGTTTGAAACGCCTTCTTTTACGCTGGACTATTCTCTCTTTGGCAGTCGCCTTCAGCAGGCCGTAAAAGGAACGGTCGCTGGCAAGCATTGGAACCCAGAAAAGTATGAGCAAGATATTGCGGCTGTCGCAGCCCAACTAAAGCTTCTGTCACGCCCAGCCAAAGCGGTTCCCAGGGGAAGCTATCGTACCTACCTAGCACCCGCAGCCGTTGCCGATATTATCGACACTATTATTTGGGGTGGATTGGGGGAAGCCTCCCTTCGCCAGGGCAACAGCGCATTTAGCAAACTAGAGCAAGGAGAGGCCGTACTTTCTGAGCAGTTCTCACTAGAGGAAGATTTTCAGCGCATTGGCATTCCCAGATTTAACAGCAGCGGCGAAATAGCACCTACAAGATTACCTCTCATCCAAAAAGGGCAGTGGGCAAGTTCGCTCATCAACGGGCGCAGTGCCAAAGAGTACGGCAAGGCAAGCAATGGTGCCAACGAAGAAGAAGTCATGCGCGCACCCACTGTGGCACCTGGCACCCTAAAAGAAAAAGACATTTTAGCTGAGCTGGATACCGGTCTATATATTTCTAATTTGCACTATCTCAACTGGAGTGACTTGAATGCAGGCCGAATTACCGGGATGACGCGCTACGCTTGCTTCTGGGTAGAAGATGGCGAAATCGTCGCCCCAATTGAAAATCTGCGCTTTGATGACGATCTGTACCGCTTTTTGGGAGAAGGGCTCATTGCATTGACCGATCAGCAGACCTTTTTGCCCGCAGTTGGCACGTACGACCGGCGATCTCTGGGCGGCATGTGGGTGCCTGGGATGTTGATCGACCAGTTTCGGTACACGCTTTAGAGAATAAAAAAAGACGGTTTAGAGCTACAGTCGTAACCACCACAGCGCACTCTCTTTTTGTATGGCTTCTGAACAGCGACTGTCTATTTCTGTGAGTGGTGTTTTGATTGTGTTTGCGGCGATCGCATCCGCTATCATCGGCTGGCAGCTGAGGGGATTGCTGCTGCTAGTCATGATCTCTGTTGTGCTTGCTTGCTCTATCGCACCGATTGTCGACTGGGCTGAGCGCTATCGAGTTCCTCGCTGGCTCGGCGCACTCCTCACCTATTTAGCGATTATCAGCACTCTGGTAGGCGTCGTTCTGCTCATTGGTCCAACGGTCCTTGAGCAAATTCAGCTGCTGATTCGTCAGCTGCCGCTGCTGCTACGCAAGGCCGCTACCCAGACAGAAACCTGGGCGCTATCGCTCAACGACAATCGGCCTGACTTTACCACGCAGGTTTTTGACCAGCTCGATGTGCAGGCGATCGCAGCTTGGGCCGTACGCTCTACTCGCCAAGTGGCCCTCCGCTCCTTCACAGTCACAACAGATATTTTGGGCACATTGCTCAGCCTCATCCTGGCAATTTTTATCTCCGGCTACATGCTGGCCGACAGTGACACCCTAACGGCTAATTTCGTAAAGCTCATTCCTCAGCCCTGGGATCAAAAGGTGGCAAAGCAGCTGCCTGAGATTGGCAATCGGATCGGCGGCTATATTCGCGGTCGGCTGATTGTGTCGGCAACATTGGCCGTTGTTACCGGTGTAGGACTGAGCTTTTTGGGGCTACAGGATTTTGCGATTGGTCTGGGTGCGATCGCAGGCGTCACCAATCTCATTCCCTTCCTCGGCCCCATCCTAGGTGCGATTCCAGCCTTGGTCGTTGCTATTCCCCAGGGCGGCTGGCTAGTTCTCTGGGTAATCGTGTTCTACGCCATCATTCAAAATATTGAAACTTACATACTAGATCCGCTACTGGTTGGCTCTTCAGTCGGCGTCCATCCGCTGTACCAGCTGCTGGCTGTACTGGGCGGTACTCAAGTACTTGGCATTATTGGCGCTTTGATAGTGCCACCTTGGGTTGCAGGGGGCGCGGTGCTACTAGAGACACTGTATCTACAGCCCAAGCTAGAAACCGAAAAAGCTCAGCGCCAGGCGCTTCAGCCACAAACCGCAGTTGGGCATCAACAATAACCAACCTTCTCTACAGCATCTCCATACTGACTTCGTATTTATCCTTATATCTAGCATGTGTGTATTTACCACTAAGTCTCCTGATACGCGCACTTAACGCCTGAAAGAGCACCCTATAATCAAAAGCTGAGTAAAATTGACCGAAATACCAGTCCACTGCCTGGCGTGATTGCTAGCTTTGACAACACTCAGTAAGCAATATATTTACGGTCCTAATCTATAAACTGCCGACACTTATGAATTCATTGTCTCTATGAGCATTGTTATAACCCTGAGCGTTGTGGTCGTAGCCCTTGTGCTCTTTATAGTAGAAAGGTTCCCGGCAGACATTACAGCGCTGGGTGTCATGGTGGCGTTGGTACTGCTCAAGCAAGTCACGCCGCAAGAAGGCATCGCAGGCTTTAGTAACCCAGCGACCATCACCGTGATGGCAATGTTTATTTTGAGTGCGGGCGTTGCCAGAACCGGCATTTTGCAGCAGGCCAGCAACTGGCTGATTCGGTGGGGCGGAAAAACGCTCAGTCGGCAAATTTTTGCCCTGGGATTGATCGTAGGCCCAATGTCTGGATTGGTGAACAATACAGCCGTCGTCTCCGTCTTCTTACCTATCGTCGAAGACTTTTGTCAGCAGCATCGGATCTCACCGTCAAAACTTCTGATGCCCCTTTCTTTCGCAACTATATTAGGTGGAATGATCACTGTCGTAGGGACCTCTACGAGCGTTCTTGCCAGTGGCTTAGCTGCCGATCTTGGATTTGGTGAGTTTTCGCTGTTTCAGTTCACAGGGTTGGGCATCATCACCTTTGTCATTGGACTAGCCTATTTAGCTTTTATCACGCCTTTACTTATGCCCAATCGCCAGGTAGACGATCGCGGCCTGGGGCAAAAGTACGGGATGAAAGACTACGTGAGTGAGGTGGTCATTACCCCGCGCTCTAGCCTAGTAGGTAAAACGCTGCGAGCCAGTCAGCTTCAGAGACGATTTGACGTCGATGTAATGGAAATCATTCGGAACAATACGCACTTTCCTCAGCCACTAGCCGACAAAACGCTAGCCGTCGGCGATATTTTGCTGGCACGCGGAGGCAAACAAGACCTGCTAAAAATCAGAGAGAGCGAGGGGTTAGAAATCCTCCCTGACGTACAGTTTGGTCAGAAATCTTGGCAAGGCGGCATGGGCGAACAAGAAGGCATTGCAGAGGCTCTAGTCATCGCAAACTCCAACCTAGTTGGCTCAACGCTCAAAGACTTGCGGTTTCGACAGCGGTACAACGTGACGGTGCTGGCGATTCGTCGAGGGCAGGAGCTGGTGCGTGATCGCATGGGAAAAGTCCCGCTGCGATTTGGCGATCTGCTGCTGGTACAAGGGCCCAAACAAAGCTTAGTCGGTATGCAAACTAGCCGTAACCTACTCCTCCTAGAGCAGCGAGATCTAGAAACCTTACGCACAGGCAAAGCCTACCTTGCGCTCTTCATTGGACTTGCCGTCGTCGGCGTCGCGGCCACGACCGATTATCCCATTCTGGTTTCTGCCCTAGCAGGTGTCGTCGCCATGGTAATCACAGGCTGTCTTAAGCCTGGCGAACTCTACCAGGCCGTGCGCTGGGACGTGATCTTTTTGCTGGCCTGCTTGATCCCGCTAGGGACTGCCATGCAAAACTCCGGAGCCACTGAATGGCTGGCCAATCAGCTCGTGGCCATAGGCGGAAGTTTATCCGGCTACTGGATGCTTACCGTAATCTACATACTTACTGTGCTGTTAACCGCCGTATTATCGAATAATGCTTCCGTAATTTTGCTGCTACCCATTGGCGTACAGGTCGCAAATGATATAGGCCTAAGTCCCTTGACGGTCATCTTCGTCATCACCTTTGCGGCTTCCAATAGCTTTATGACCCCAATTGGCTACCAAACCAACACCATGGTTTACGGTGCGGGCGGCTACCGCTTTCTAGACTTTCTCAAAGTGGGCGGTCCGCTGAGCTTAATCATGACCATCATCACGCCGCCATTGGCTATATGGCTATATGGAATGTGACTATTCACTACGTGAAGGCTAGCCGCCAACGGCTACGCTCAGCCACCGGCAACATCGGCACCTGAGCCCTGAGCGTAGTCGCTGGCTATGCCTTGCCGCAGGCAATAGGGCGGCTACGCTCAGCTACCTGATAGGGGAACGCTAGTCTAAGTTGATAATACAAATAGGGCCTGCCAGTGCCCTCCATTTGGTAAAACTCGCACATTTGGTTCAAAAAACCGTCGTTCAAAAAGAACGTCATTCAAAAGACCGTTAGGAGATCAAAACACATCATGTCATCAGAACAAAAAGGCGCAACCGTCTGGTTTACTGGCCTCAGTGGCGCAGGCAAAACCACCATTAACGATGCTCTCGTTGCAAAATTGCGCGATCGCAACATCAAGATGGAAGTACTGGACGGCGACATTGTTCGCACCAACCTAACGAAGGGACTCACCTTCAGCAAAGAAGACCGGGACACCAATGTGCGTCGCATTGGCTTTGTATGCGACTTGCTCACTCGCAATGGCGTTTTGGTATTAGTCGCGGCGATTTCGCCCTACCGTGAGATTCGCGATGAAGTGCGCGAGCGCATTGGCAACTTTGTAGAAGTGTATGTGAGTGCGCCAGTAGAAGTGTGCGAAGAGCGCGATGTAAAAGGGCTATATGCCAAAGCGCGCACAGGTGAGATTAAGCAGTTCACAGGCATCAGCGATCCCTACGAAGCACCGCTTAACCCTGAAGTAAACTGCGAGACTCACAAAGAAACGCTTGAGGAAAGTGTAGATAAGGTGATCGCGAAGCTTGAAGAAATGGGCTACTTGCCCACAGCCGTAGCTGCGTAACACTTACCCCGTAGCCTCATACGGTTTTCAATAACAAGTGACCCAGCATTCTTCGATGTCCTGTGAATGCTGGGTCATTGTATGTTTTGCAGTTAACTTTGGGTTTCAGAGAGCCATCAAATCATCTAGTTCTGCGTAGTCGGGTAGGATTGTGTCGATTTGCTTGCCTTTGCGAATGACGACGCGATCGCGCTGTCCCCTTGCCATCAATTCATTAAAGCTCCGCGCTTTAAACACCACCAAATCTGCCGTACCTCCCGCTCGAATTTTGCCTACCCCTTCAAGCCCCATCATGTCAGCCGGGGTAGAGGTAATCGCTGTGGGCCAATCGCCAATGGGATGATCTAAGTGACCGATTCGGGCGGACTGGGTGAATACTTCCAAACCGTCGTGATCGCCGTAAGCGAAAAAAGGATCTCGGCAATTGTCTGAGGCGATCGCACACTGCACCCCCGCCGCCTTCAGCTCTCGCAAAATCGTCACCCCCCGATACCGAGGCGTCCTCACCGCTCCATCAGCCGCCTGCCGATCTTGCAAGTACAGATTACACATTGGCAAACTCACAATCGATATATTCGCCGCCTTCACCGCCGCTACCGTTTTCTGTACCACCGAATCCGATTGCACCGACAAACTACAGCAGTGCCCACAGGTAATCTTGCCAGTGAACTGATGACGAACTGCCGCTTCGGCTACAAGCCGCAGTGCAATATCTTCGGGATCTAAGCTTTCATCCGTATGAAAATCCAGATCTAACTGTCTTTCTTGAGCTAACTCAAACACTCGATCGATCTGACAGACAATATCAGGATTCATAAAAGCAACCCCACCCAACACGCCACCTGAGTCAGCGACCAAGTCGGCAAGCTTCTCGCCTTGCAAGGTCAAAAAATAATCCAGCGTCACAAGGCAGACTGCCTGCAAGTGAATTCTGTTAGCCCATTCCTGTTTAAGCTGACGGAATACACCAAAACTAATATCACCCTGAGCATCGAACGAGTCTAAATGGGTCCGAATCGCCTGAGTCCCATGCGCATAGCTGCACCGCAGCCCAAACTCAGCGCGCCGATATACGTCCTCCGCTTGCCACCACCGCGAGCTGTCTTGATGAACAGTCTCTAACGCACCTGCAAACGTCCCATTCGGATTAGGGCTACGAGACCAAATATGCCCCTTATCCAAATGAGTGTGTATATCGACAAAGCAAGGCCAGATAAGCCCGGAGCGAACGTCAACAGCAGGCAAGTTGCCAGGCGAATTGCTACCCGCAGACACCACACGAAGAATCTTGTCACCTTGCACTTCTACATCTACGGCGACAAGATCCTCCTTGTAGGAACCCTGCTGAAAGCGTTCGATCAGCGACTGTCGCAGTGAACCCTCTACCAGCATCGAACTCGGCGTCCGCCCATTTAGCAGCCAATAATGGGAAACATCAGGAATTTGGAGAAAGGAAGTCATGTTCAGAAGTCATGTTCGTAGGAGCAGTAGAGAAAGGCTACTCGCGCAGCTTTGGCGAGTAGAAGCACTCGGCATTGAACCCATTGACAGCTAAAACCAAATTAAGTATTGGGTTAGTGAGCTTAGGAAGAAGTCATCGATTTCTCAACCCATTCCATAACCTGATTGCCTAAGCGAACGCCATCTAAACGATCAACCTCACGGATTCCCGTTGGGCTCGTAACGTTTACTTCTGTCAAATACCCGCCAATAATATCGATGCCGACAAAAATCAAACCATCTTTGCGCAGCGAAGGTGCCACCTGCTGACAAATTTCCAAATCGCGCGCGGTCAGTTCCGTTTTGTCACTGCGCCCACCAACGGCCATGTTGCCACGAAATTCTTTACCGGTGGGAACGCGATTGACTGCACCGATGGGATCGCCGTTAAGCATAATGACGCGTTTGTCACCGTCTTTGGCCGCAGGCAGGTAAGCCTGCACCATCACGGGTTCTTTGCCCTGGTAGGTACTGACTTCCACAATGGAGTTGAAGTTGCGATCGCTTCCTTCCAAAAACAAAATCCCCTCACCACCCTTACCACCCAGGGGCTTCAGCACACCCGATCCCCAGCGCTCCACCGCCTGGCGAATCACCTGCTTATCGGCGCTAACGATCGTCTCAGGAATAGCCTTAGTGAACTGCAAGGCGTACATCTTCTCGTTGGCAGCCCGCAAGCCCGCTGGTGAGTTAATCACCTGGGTTTTCTGAGAATCAACGTAATCCAAGATGTAGGTGACGTATAAATAGGGCACCGTCACAGGCGGGTCTTGACGCATAAAGACTGCGTCCATCTCTTCTAGCGGCTGCCATTGTGGCTCACCCAAGGTGTACCAGTCGGGTTCACTCACCCAGCGATCGCCAGCTTGCACGACAGGCTTCATCTTGACTGACTGCAACCATCCATAGGCGCGGCTCTCTATTACGCCAAGGCGATCGCACTGTGTGATGAAAACCTCATGACCCAGAACCTGGGCCGATTCCATCATTGCCACACTAGTATCATGACCTGGGTCCAACCGCTCAATAGGGTCGATGATGAACGCTACTTTCAAAAGAACTCTCCTAAAAAATTGAAGCTTGCAAAAACCTGACAGACCAAAGCGGCCGTAATCGTACTGACTAAACGAAGCAAAATCCGGGAGATTACGGACATACAGTGTTAAATACTTGCCGTACTTCCTTAAATCTTTACTACCTCTACATCCCAGTCCTTATATACGCAAGCTATGTTGTAACCATATCGAAGAAGAAACCGCAGTCCAAACGTGAGGCGAGCAAAGGAAAAGGCATGATAACAAGGTCTTTTTCTTACCTATAAATGGCTCAATACTGTGCCAATCCAAATTGGGTAACATTACCGATTCGCCAGCTTGTCTGGGCTCACTAATGTAAGCGGTAGCTAGGGTGAGAGGAAATTACGCATGTTTATCAAAATAATACAGGCCACTACCATAACGTTAGCTTTGTACGCTTTGCTGGGTCTTAATACGCTGAAAACAAATGCCGCAGGCGAAACGGTTGAGCCGGCTGAAGTCATTGTTGCCTTGAAGCAGGCACTGAAAGCATCGCCTTACAAATCTACGCCTGGTCGCTAAATTTAGCCATCAAATCTTGCCCCATACAAGAGTAACAGCGGCAAGAGTAACAGCAGCAAGAGCAATTGCCAGCAAGAGCAATTGCCAGCAAAAAAGCGCACTCCGGCAGAGAGGTGCGCTTTTTTACGTCTGAGTATTAATGTCTTGCAGGAAAGCTAGGAAGGGAGGCCAAATCACTTACCAGGAAATGTTTGGTTTGCTTGCTCTACACACCTCTGCACTTTCACCAGCCCATCAGCTTTAGCAGCTAAATCGACACAGCAAAGAGTTACCCTGCTGCCAGCATAGAAGGTAAAAAGCTAGGTGCATAGGACTCAAGCACTCGCCCGGTCTTTGTGCAAGAAACCATCAAGTAGTCGCATCTAGAGCACTGTGTACGCATTGTGTCGGTATCGTGCGAATGATATCGCTCTGCGGAACTACCACAGGTAGGGCAATGAACCCTTTGAACAGTTGTAGAAACAGCCGTCTTATTTTCTCCACTTGTTGATAGAAATGACTCTAAAAGTGACTTAACTGGTTTTTTGTGGGCCTTCATAGTTCTTAAAATACTGATGACATTACTCAAAGGTCGATGATGATACTGCACCAATGCTGCCGCGCTGTCTTTACACTTAGCATTGGCGTTCTGGGCGCAAAATCACTTCCGACCGACTTGTTTATTATGACAATTAGGGTGGGCTTCGCCAAGGGCCCAAAAGACTGAGAAAAGTCGGGGATCGCCCACTATGAAGTCGATCCCCGAACAACTCAAACACAGGACTGCTCAAGCTTTGATAAGTATTTATGCCTTCTACATCAGAAGAGGGAGTTCAAGTTTTGCCCTCTAAATATGACTACAAATAAAGGTTTGCTTCAGATTTCATCGCTTCAATTATTATGATTCTCAATGTTTGTTCATCATGAGTCTTTTTCAAATATAAAGAAGAGTTTAGTTTCTGAGTTTTGGAATCTTTTTTGTATCCAATGTGACAGTTTGAGAAGTCACTATTACAAGAACTTTTTTAGCTCATAAATTGAACGCTTTCTCAATGCGTAAAGAAAACAAATAGGTATCAGTAAATACACTAGGAAGACAACCTATTCAAAACAAATAAAATAGGTCTTTCGCGATCTTTTCGATTATCAGCGCTTTTCTTACAAGCAAAAACCGACTGAGAAAGCATTCAAGCCCAGTATTGCGATAAGACGATAGGTGTTGAGTAAGGAAGCTTTGCCATCGCCAACGCAGCTACTTAAGAGGCAGCAGACGGGTGAAAATAGTCGTAGATTTGCTGGGCGAGCTGGGGGCCAATACCATCGACTTGCTCTAGCTGCTGAGTTGAGGCTTCGCGGATATAGTCGATAGAACGAAAGTTGGCTAGGAGCTGCTTACGGCGATGATGACCAAGGCCAGGGATGTCTTCTAAGCGCGATCGCCGCATTCTGGCAGTTCTCTTTTTGCGATGGAAGCTGACTGCAAATCGATGGGCTTCGTCTCGCAGTCGCCGCAGCAACATAACGCCTGGCTGCTCAGAATCTGTATGTAGAGGCTGCTTTTCACCAGGGAGAAAAATCTCTTCACGTTTCTTGGCCAAGCTAACAACGCGTAGCTCACCGAGCAAGTTCATATCTTCTAGTTCGGCAACCACCGCCGACAACTGCCCTTTTCCCCCATCAATCATCACCAAATCTGGCCAGTCCGAATTGCCGACTCGCTGCTTGCTAGGGTCTTCTGCATATCGGCGAAAGCGACGGCGAATGACTTCGGCCATACTGGCAAAGTCGTCAGAGTGACCGCTGGTGACTGTAGGGTCTTTGATCTTGTAAGTGCGGTAGTGCTGCTTGGCTGGTAGGCCGTCGACAAATACCACCTGAGAGGCGACGGCATCGGAGCCCTGCACATGCGAGATGTCATAGCCTTCAATGCGCTTCGGCGGACCGGGCAAGTCGGCGAGCTCGGAAAGGTCTTCCATCGCTTGATTGTTGCGGTCGGCAAATCGCTGAGTGCGGGCGAGTTCGTACTGTGCATTACGCTCGACCATTTCTACCAGCTCAGCCTTCATTTGGCGCTGCGGCATTTCTATGGTGACCTTACGGCCTTTTTCGGTAGTCAGAAACTCTGCGAGCATCTCGCTTTCAGGGAGCGGATGCTGCACCAAGATTTCAGCCGGGATTTCGACTGGGTCTACCAGTCGGTAGTGCTCTTCTAGCACGCGCTGTAAAATTTCACCGGGAGTACCGGACTCAGCGTCGGCGACAAAGCCCAGACGACCCACCAGCCGACCGGCACGAATTTGAAACAGCTGAACGCAGGCATGCTGATCGTCGGCAGAAAGGGCGATCGCATCGCGAGAAATGGTGTCGTCAGGCAAAGCTACTTTTTGATGCGCACCTAGGGTTTCTAAGCCTTTAACCTGGTCGCGAATTAAGGCAGCTTTTTCAAAGTCGAGATCTTCTGACGCCTTCATCATTTTTTCGGTCAGCATGTCGATCAGCTCGTGCGATCGCCCCTGAAACACCATCGCCACGCGCTGCACAATCTTGTGATAGTCCTCAGAGGTAATCATCTGCTGGCATACCCCTGGACACTGACCAATGTCGTAATTCAGGCAAGGGCGATCTTTAAACAGCGGCTGGCGTCTTTGGCGCAGCGGAAACACACGCTTAGCAATTTGCAGCGTTCGGCGCAGCAGTCCCGTATCGACATAGGGGCCGTAGTAGCGATTTTTGGCATTGTTGCGCCGCTTGCGCGTGATAAAAATTCGAGGATAGTCCTCTGACCAAGTAATGCAGAGATACGGATACTTCTTATCGTCTTTAAGCAGCACATTGAAGTGAGGCTGATGCTGCTTGATGAGGTTCGCTTCTAGCGCCAGCGCTTCCGCTTCGGTATCGGTAACAATAATTTCAATATCGGCCACACTGCGAACCATCGTAGCGATACGCGGCGTGTGGTGATGCGCCCCATCACGAAAATAAGAGCGCACCCGATTGCGCAGACTTTTGGACTTACCGATGTAGAGAATTTGGTCAGTCTCATCTTTCATGAAATAGACACCCGGCTCCTGGGGGATCTCTTTCAAACGATTTTCGAGCCGATCGGGATCTTGGAGTAGGGTTTTCACTTGCAGTAAGGCTTCTGGGGGCGAGACAGTAAAGACCTAAAGGATAAAAAGGGGTGCTGGAGAACTAGCCAACGACCTGTTAACAGAACCGTTTATTCAACATATCCACTCAATATTTTAGAGGGTGCTTTTGATATAGCAAGTGTTGTCTTCGGTAAAACCTCGGTACGGAGAATGACTTTATACATTTTCGGCTTTATGCACAGTTCATAAAGTCGAAAATGTATGCTAATCGGTACATAACTATATTATGAGATTTTTCTTTGCCAGAGACTTCCAGAAGAGCAAAAAATGAGCAGAAGTATTGTAATCAATGTCATTCACTAAATCATCACTTATGGCAGAGCATCCATACAGCCATAAAAAGTAAGCTTACAAAACCAACATAGTAGCTCAAAATCACTTTAGAAAAATCAGCATAATCAAGAAGATTCGGTAGGCGTATTGCCACATTACCCGTATTTAGCCGATGATCAGAGGTATAAGTTAATACTGCGTTTGAGGATTCCTCTTTCCAAAAGAGGGCATAAGCGCTGCCTAATTTCTATTTCCTGAAAACTGTGAACACCCAAGAATTTGAAACGCAATATCAAGAGTCAGTCGGTAAAATTTTGAACGATCTACAGTCAATGGCGATTATCTCTAACCGACTAGAATCTAGCATTGTAGAAGTGGGCACCTCAGTGCAAAACCTCAATAAAATGGTAGAAGACTATATGAAAAGTCAGCCCAGCGACGGCTCCATACAGGGAAACGCAAGAGAAGGAAACACCACAGAATCATAGAAGTGCTAACCGTCGATTTGCTAGCTGCCGATCTGCCAACTACCGGTTTGTGGCGCTACCGCAGCGAAGCCTTGACCGCATAAGACGATGACGGTATGGGCTTTTGTGCCGGGCTTTTTAGCTTCATCAGCTCAGCAACCGCACTACTGAGTTCCGCAGGCAACATTGGCTTTGTAAGGTAGGCGTTGGCACCAGAGCGGTAGGCTTTTTGTTTGTCACTCACTAGGCTGTAACCACTCACTACCAAAATCGCTAGCCGACTTGCCCAACGAGGGTGCGATCGCAGCTGTTCAATCACGCTAAACCCATCCAGAAAGGGCATTTTGAGATTGAGAATTAGCACGTGCGGATCAAAATCCGCTAGGCTCTCTAATATTTTTTGCTCGTCTGCCAGGGGAAAAACTCGATAGCCACACTGCTCCAGATAATCGGCAAACAGAATGCGATTACTGTAGTCGTTTTCCAAAATTAGAACTCGGCCTGGTTGCGGGCACGAAGAGGACATCATAGGGGTGTGGCATCGACTCCGTCTTATTGCCGACAAGCCATATCAAGTTGATACATTATGTGCGCTTAATCATAGAAAAGCGCGCATACAGATCACAGAAAACTAACTTGTTTATACTTTCTTCAGATTCCCTGCGATAAAATCCCCAATCTTTTGGGCAGCGAGCACCAAAATTTCGGGAGAATGTACCAAGGCAAATCGAACATAGCCCTCGCCAGATGGTCCAAATCCACGACCGGGAGCAAGCGCAACCCCGGTCTCAGCAACTAGTTCACGGCAAAAGCGAATGGAATCGCCTGCCCAGCCGTGGGGTAAATCCTGAGGCAATTTGGCCCAGATATACATTGTGGCGCTTGGCGTAGGCACAGACCAACCGATGGCGTTGAGCGCTGTGATGACAGCGTTGCGACGCCCCGCAAAAGTATCCACCATGTGAGCAACGCAGTCTTGCGGGCCGGTGAGCGCGGCGATCGCACCCCGCAAAATCCCTCGATACTGATTAAAATCCACCGTTGCCTTCACCTGGCGCAGCGCTTTTATCAATTCAGCATTACCAATAGCGTAAGCCGCTCTAAATCCGCCCATGTTGTAGGACTTAGAGAGTGAAAAGAACTCTATCGACACCGATTTGTCGCGGTCGGCTTGCAGGACAGAAGGCGCGGGCTCACCGTCGAAGCACAAGTCGGTGTAGGGGAAGTCATGAACCAAGGCAATATTGTGCTGCTGACAAAAGGTGACGGCCTCTGTAAAAAATGAGAGCGATGCACTGGCCGCCGTCGGATTGTGAGGGTAGCTGAGCACCATCATGCGAGACTTTGCCAGCACGGCTGAAGGAATATCGGCCAGCACAGGGAGAAAGTCGTTCTCAGCCAGAAGAGGCATGGCATGAATAGTGCCACCCGCGAGATATACGCCGCCTGAATGGGAGGGATAGCCAGGATCGCATAGCAAAGCCACATCACCAGGATTCAGTACGGCCAAAGGCAAGTGAGCCGTGCCTTCTTGGGAACCGATTAGCGGCACCACTTCCGTATCTGGATCGACAGCGATGCCAAATTTGTTCTCGTACCACTGAGCGGCGGCGACCCGGAAGTCTCGGGTGCTGTTGAATAGGGTGTAGCCGTGGGTGTCTGGATCTTGGAGAGCGGCAGCGATCGCATCCAAAACATGGTCAGGCGTCGGCAGATCCGAGGAACCCAAAGACAGGTCGATGATGGATTTTCCAGCTGCGATCGCACTTGCTTTCGCACTGTCCATATCTGCGAAAACATTAGTCTGTAAGGGAGCCAGGCGATCAGCGATTTGCATAGTTTGGGAAAGGAGAGATTAGCAGAGAGTAAATGAAGAACCCCGCTCGAATATTCATTCAAGCGGGGCAGAAATCCGTAGGATGGGCGTCTCGCCTGTCCAAACCCAGACAGAAATTAGAGGCAAGCATGACAGCCAAGATGGCTATCGCACCAGTGTAACGGCAAGAATATTACAGATTGTCTAGCTCAGTCTTTAGAGCTTCTAGCTCAGCATCAACGGCGGCATCTTGTGGAGCTGCCGCAGGCGTAGCCGCTGGTGTATCAGCAGCAGGCAATGCTTCTTGCGCAGGCGATGAACCGCCTAGCATTTGGGCCTTCATCGCCTCTAGCTCGTAGTCAACGTCGCTTCCAGACTCTAGAGAAGCAAACTGACTTTCTAGATCCGCACCGGCCAATTCAGCAGCAGCTTGGCCACTGGCTTCCATTTGCAGCACTTTCTCTTCCATTCGCTCAAAAGCACCCATGGCACTGCTGGTACCCAGCGTACCGACGCTCTTTTGCAGCTGTTCGTTCGCCTTTGCCGCACTGGCGCGAGCTTTTAGCATGTCCTTCTTCGTCTTCGCTTCAGAAATCTTGCTCTCTAATGCAATCAGCTGACGCTTGAGCGTATCTACCGAGGCGGCCTGCTGATCCAGCTGAGATTTGAGCCCGGTTGAAGTTTCGGTGTAGGTCTTTTTGCGAACGAGTGCTTCGCGAGCGAGGTCTTCTTCACCTTTTTGCAGGGCAAGCTGAGCCCTCTGCTGCCACTGACCAGCGGCAGATTGAGCCTTGTCGGCCTGCTGCTGCACCCGCTTTTGAGATGCGATCGCTTTAGCCACGGCCTGACGCATCTGCACCAGGTCTTCTTGCATGTCGATAATGGCCTGATCCAGGATCTTTTCAGGATCTTCAGCGGAGCTTACCGCCGCATTTAGATTAGAGCGCACTACTCGGCTAACGCGATCAAACAGTCCCATGTTGTTTTTTCCTCAAATCTTTGGCAGGTGGCCGTTCGGGTTAATAGTTACAGTATATACAGCAGGCTTGATAAATCAGTGATGTCAGATGTGAGAGATTACCTCACTGACACAAAAACTAGCCTTAGAAATTTACCAGTGGCCATTGTTTGAATATAGTTACTGGATTGAATATAGTTACTGGATTACTCAAAAGATACCGTAGGAAGTCAGATGATTCCCGATCTTTTATCATTTTTTTGACAAGGCGCTGGGCAAAGCGTGAATCGGTAAAATGTGAGGCTGTAAAGCGTCTAGAGAAACCCCTGCTTTGTAGGCCGCGATCGCACCTACTGCTTCTAGATAAGTATTAACGGCGATCGCTTGGATCCCCAATTCTTCCGGATTCACAGCCATCGCCGTTGTGTTCTCCCCTACGGCAATCACCTGCGCCGCACTCTGAGCCAAACTCATCACCGCGCTCCCACCAAACGCAGTCGCTGGGACAATGACTGTATCTACATCACCAGCGGTGATAGCACCCGAAGTCATTACAGGGACTTGAGACGGCGAGGTTGATGACGTATCTATAAATTGAGGCGCACGGCTAAGGCCAGCCAACACACAAGAAAGAAAGGTATACCCAATTTCTTCGGCGGCTGAGCGAGGCGAGACCTGAGTATCTAGCGGTAGGGGAGATAGTGCTGGAGCATGGGCGCAAGGAATTTTGAAGGTACGCACAACGAGATGACTGATAATGGCCTCTGCACCCGCTAGCGGGTCGACACCTTTGCCTTGACGGTAGGCATCTAGGGCTTCTGAGCCTTCGTCGTCGGGGAAGCGAGCGATCACTGCGATCGCCCGCACTTTAGCGTCCACATACAGCCGTTCAGCTGCGCGCAGCAGGCTTCCAGGATTCGCCAGAGTGCCCCAAGAAGCGCCTGACTCAGTGGTCTTCAAGGTCACGCCTAGCGGCATGTCCGTCACAATATGCGCTTTTACATCTAGGCCCAAGGTCGCTCTAGCAGCGTCTGCGACCTGCAAATGCCGCCAGCGCAGCTCATCTTCTACACCTTTATCGAGGACCAAGCCAATAGAATTTTGATGCACTGGATTGAGCTGCCAGCGACCTGCCGCAAACTGGTCGAGACCGTAGCCTTCGACATAGTAGGCGTTGTCCATGGGCCAGTACAGCTGCGCCCCGTTTAGCACGTTGGGATGGGTAATCAGCCGATCGCTCACGCTCGCCAGGGTGCGGGCAATCGGTAAGGCATCACCGGCATAGCCACCCATCGCTGCACCGATTCCCGTAGGAACGATTAAGACAGTGGTATGCGTTTTTTTGATAAATGACATTATGTCAGTGTCGTGACGACGGCTTCTACGTGGGCCGTTTGGTTGGCAGAATTGACGTGGGTGATGGCCCAGCGAAGGGGAGAGCCATAGGCGGTAAGTTCGGATTCTATGTGCGATCGCAAAGCATCCGACTTCAACACATCAGAACCCGGTATCGCCGTTCGCAGTTGACTAGGGGGTGCCTGCAACGAAATATCTAACGTGATGAGCTTAGTTTGCATCTCCTTGAATCTCTCTGAATCTATGCTGCGAGCAAAAACCTACGAGCCTAGCTGGGCTGCCCAAACTGACGAGCATAAACCTCATCTTCCTTCTCTGTTTCCAGCTTCAAATTTGACGTCGCGAAAGCAACACACAATAGCGCATAGCCATCCGCCTGTAGCTCAGGGCTCACACCCATGCCATCTTCTTGGTTCACCGTGCCTTCAGTCACCAGCGCTGCACAAGTGGTGCACACCCCCGCGCTGCAAGAAAACGGCAAGTCTAGCCCTGACGCCTGAAGCGAATCCAAAATAGGCTTATCGTCAGGGATTTCAACCGTATGTGTCGTTCCCTGGTGAAGCACTTCAGCGGTAAACGTATTTGCCATCTTCTCTGTCATCTTCAAAGCGTTGATTAAATAGAACGTGTGAGTGAGCAGCAGCCCAAACGCCTAAATAGCGATGGGACTAGCCTTTCAGAGTCTCACGTCAACAGCGACTCGATCAAGCGACCTGGCCGGGGAAAGCACGATCAAACTCTTCAAGCAAGTCATCAATTTCTTCCAAAGCCTGGTTGATATCAATGCGCAGAGTGCCGATACCTGGCTGCTCTAGCAAACGCAATAGCGACTGACGCTTAGAGCGAATCAGTTCAATCCTGGTTTGAAGTGCTGAAAATTCCATATCCAAGGCGTCTCCGAGATGAGTTACATTTCTTTATAGAGCTATTACATAACAGGATAGTCACATATGGGACACACCGCATCTGCGCCTGTGCCTATTCTGATTATCTTTTTCGGCACATTCCGACTCCTTATTTACGCCCTCTGTCAACCCAAATTTGAAACTATGCGCAAGATTCCCCTCGGTACTGTCCTCCTCGTTGTCGGGGGAATTCTCACTGCCCTAGGCTTCTACGCCTACGCTAACGAAAACGCTACTTTGAACCTGGTAGGGTTCTTCTACGGCGTACCCATTTTGCTCGGCGGCTTAGCCCTACGCGCTGCCGAGCTAGAGCCTGTTCCTTACACACAGCCCACCAGCGAGGCCGTTGTCGCCCTGCGTGACCAGGCCACCCAAACTCAAACCCAGGTGCGCAAAGACGTCACCCGCTACCGCTACGGACAAGAAGCACATTTAGATGAAACGCTGGAGCGTCTTGGCCTTAGCCCAAATGACACACAGCGCCCTGTACTTTCTGGCCTGCACGAAGAGCAGCGTGATGGCGCTTACACCCTCGTTCTAGAATTCGATTCGCCCTACATTGAATTTGAAAAGTGGGAGGAGAAGCAGCCTAAGATTGAAGCTTTCTTTGGTCCTGGGATCAAGGCAGAAGTAAGCCAATCCGGAGAGAAAAAAGTGGCTGTAGCGATGAAGGCAATGATTGCTTAGTCACTTTTCCAGTCGTACCGCGTACCACTGCACCGACTCACCGGGTGCCACTTCAAATTCGCAGTGAGTTTCCATCAAGTATTTGGCCTGCGCTTCGGCGGAGGCCAATTTTTGTAACGATCGCGGTAGCTCACCTTCGTAGGCCGCAATCACCTCCTGCAATTTTTCTAGCAGCTCGGGCGGTGTCAGAAACGTCTCAACGGCGTCTGGCGTGAGGAAAACAAACATTTCCTCGCTGTACATCATGGAATCGGCCATAACAGCTCACAAAAAAGAACAGAAAACAAAATGTTTACGAACATTGAATTATGTGATCACAATGATTCCTTTTTGTGAAATCTACATCCTTAAATGTGATTCAAGCGTGATCACAGTGTTAGAATTTTGACATAAACCCCACAATCCCGACCGGATTACCGGGGTTTGTGATTCTGAACTCGCCGCGCACGCAATATTCTATCTCTCCTACCGATTTCCCCATGGTTCAAACGCCGGTTCAAACGCCCGTTCAACTCACCGAAAAAAAGGTTTCTAAGCTCGAAGGCATCAAAGAGCGCAGCCAGTTTCTGCGGGAACCCGTGGCGACTGAGCTAAAGGAAGACACCACCCACTTCACCGAAGCGGGCGTTCAAATCCTCAAGTTTCACGGCTCCTACCAGCAGTACAACCGCGACGACGTTGTGCGGGGGCAAGAGAAGCCCTACTCCATGATGCTCCGCCTGCGCAATCCTGGCGGCTACATTCCCCCCGAGCTATACCTCACCCTTGATGACATCTCAAATAAATACGGCAACGGCACTATCCGTGCCACCACCCGCCAAGCCTTCCAGCTGCACGGCATTCTTAAAAAGAACCTGAAAGCCACGCTGGCAGACATTATCAACAGCATGGGCTCCACCCTAGGTGCCTGCGGCGATCTTAGCCGCAACGTCATGGCACCCCCCGCACCCTACAAAAACAAGCCTGAGTATGTCATCGCGCGTAAATACGCCACAAACATTGCTGACCTACTCACGCCACAGACACCTGCCTACTATGAAGTATGGCTAGACGGCGAAAAAGCTATCACCACTGAAGAAGATCCATCGGTAGTCGCAGCTCGCAAAGGTGGCCGAGTCAGCACCGATTTTGAAACATCTATCGAGCCGATTTATAACACTTACTACCTGCCGCGCAAATTCAAGTGTGCAGTCACTGTCCCTGGTGATAACTCTGTCGATGCCTATACTCAGGACATCACGTTTGTTGTTATCACTGACGATAACAACGAGCTGCAAGGATTCAACGTTATGGCTGGCGGTGGCATGGGGCGTACGCACAACAAATCGGAGACTTTTGCACGGGTTGCCGATCATATTGGCTATGTCGATAAAGACGATGTCTATGACTTGGCCAAAGCGATCGTATTCACGCAAAGAGACTATGGTGAGCGCTACAACCGTCGCCTAGCTCGAATGAAATACCTCGTACATGAGTGGGGCCTGCCGAAGTTTATTGCTGAAGTTGAAAAGAGATTTGGGAAGAAGCTAGAGCCTTACAAAGCGCTACCCGCGTGGAAGTTTGAAGACTATTTGGGCTGGCACGAGCAGGGGGACGGGAAGCTGTTTGTAGGCGTGCACGTTCGCAATGGGCGGGTGCACAATCAAGGCAAGCTACGGAATAAAGCCGCACTCAAAGAGATTGTTGAAACGTTCAAAATCTCGATGCGAGTAACGCCTAACCAAAGCGTAATTCTGTGTGACATCAACCCAGAAGATAAAGCTGCGATTCAGGCAATTCTAGACCGTGACGGCATCACTCCCGACAGCAAAGTAGATTCACTAGAACGCTATGCTATGGCCTGCCCAGCGTTGCCGACCTGTGGCCTGGCAGTTACTGAGTCAGAGCGGATTATTCCTAGCATGCTGCTACGGATTCGTAAGCTGCTCAATAAGCTAGGGCTCAAAAACGAAACATTTGTTACTCGGATGACGGGTTGCCCTAACGGCTGCGCTCGTCCGTACATGGCTGAACTTGGTTTTGTTGGTCAAGCGCCAAAGAGCTATCAGTTGTGGCTTGGTGGCTGCCCAAATCAGACTCGGCTGGCGCGTCCCTACATGGAGAAGCTGCACGAAGATAATTTGGAGAAAGCGCTGGAGCCGTTGTTTGCTTGCTTTAAGCAGAATCGAAATGAAGGGGAGAGCTTTGGTGATTTTTGCGATCGCTACACCTTTGAAACCCTTCGCACGTTCAGTGAAACCTACGAGCCGGTCAAAGCAGTCGGCTCAGGCCGTCGCCGAAACCGAGTGGGCATGACCGATGACCTCTTCACTAAGCTCAAAGCGAAAGCCGCTGCCGACGGTGTGAGTATGGCAGACGCGCTAGAGTCTGTGATTGGCGATCGCCTCGGCTAAAAATGAGTTATCTCTCATGAAGTAAAACAACTAGCACTCTGACTACATGTGTAATCAGAGTGCTAGTTGTAAAAAGGAAAACTCTATTACTTAATGTCGAATTTCTTATTTCTTACGAATAGTTTTAGAGCATCAGCATCAGGAGCAACGCGGAAAACTTGTAATACATCAACGGACGCTCCTGGAAACAGCTGATCACCATTAGAGCCTAAACCTTTAGACTCAGCCCACGTATCAACGACTATCGACTCCGTAAGGTCTTCGATAGTATCGTATTCGCGTTCCTGTGAATCAACAAGATTAAAGTCTGTAAAGAAAGTATTGCCTGAATCAGAGCCGGTATTAGATAAAGTCATGTAAACCACAACTAACTTGCCACCTTTTGCCTCGACAGGATCAGTAAACTGATTATCGCTAGGAATGTAATCTACGACTTCACTGCCTGTGACTACAATCGAACGATCACCAGAGATCGCACTTTCAGAGTTGAGAGCGATAGTATCACTTTCTCTAGAAGCATCTGATGATGCGTCGAGAGATGGATTAGTTTGGTCAGCTTGAACTTCTTGAGGTCCATCACTATTGCCAACAAAAAGGCCTACCATGAGCAGTAGGCCGAATAAGCCACCGCCAAGCATCAAACATCCTTTTAAAAATTTCATCATGTAGTAGTCCTTATGTCTCAATCGGCCAGCCAACCGTAGTTTCTAGCCATTAATGCTCATTTTTCTTTAATGAGCGTATAGACATTATCAAGAGACCTGTAGAAGAGATGTGATCTAGAGACGTATAAAGAGGGATTCATACGTTTTTGACAGGTACACAAACAAAGCACACAAACCTATCCAGAAAGTTTGAGTTCAGTTTATTTAGAGAGCAGAAATAAGAGAAAACCATACATAGAATCACAATCCAACCTCGAATGAAACGTATTCAGAAACGTAAAGAACTAATTCATACTGGCCGAGATTTTTTTCTTCGGAAAGGGTTCAACGCAACGGGATTAAGCGATGTTTTGACAACAGCTGACGTTCCTAAAGGTTCTTTCTACTACTACTTTGAAAGCAAAGAAGACTTTGGGCTTGCCATTGTTGAAGCTGTTGACAGTGAATATCAGCAGACATTAGCAACCACGGTAGGAAATGAAAAGCTCCCGCCCTTAGAAAGACTCAACAGCTATTTTGAAGTTGGCATTGCAGAGATGGAGGCGAATGGCTGTGAGACGGGTTGCCTTATTGGCAATTTAGCTCAGGAGCTAGCAGCGCAGAATGAGGTGTTTCGAGATCGCCTCAACCAAATCCTTACCAGCTGGGAAACCTATTTCACAACTTGCATAGAAGCCACCTACGACTCAGGCGACCTTCCACAAAAAACAGATGCACAAAGCTTAGCGAGATTCATCCTTTCTGGCTGGCAAGGCGCGATGCTAAGAGCCAAAGTCATTCGCTCACCTGAACCACTACGAACTTTCATCAAAATACTATTTGAGCACGTTTTCAACACGCCTATCCCCAGCAAATCTATCGCTGGTTAGATTTCACAGTCGTCGGTTAATCATGGTGTGTATAGTTATAGACGACTGGTCTACTATTTTCAAAAGGTACCGTTCGCAGACGTTTTCCACAATTTAATGGCAGTCCTTATCTTCTCGACAGCGAGCTTACCACCGCCGATTTCCACCTTAATTCCTATCTTTTTTTACATCGCTAAACCCCCTCAGTTCGATGCTGTCACTGCCGAAACGCCAAAGCTCAAAGACTGGTAGAGACGTGTGCAAACCCTAGATAGCGTCAAAGAAATCTGCGGCTAAAATCTGCGGCGATATGGGCGCTTACGCTTCTTAGATCTACAACAACAATTCACCTATGACTAATTCAACAAACGTTCCACACTTGCTCAACCATTACAAAATGGGCGTTCTCGCGCTAAAAAATCGCGTTGTTATGCCACCGATGACCCGTGGCCGCGCGGGAGAGGACAGAGTGCCTAACGCACTCATGGCCGAATACTACGCTCAACGAGCAGGCGCTGGGTTGATCATTTCAGAAGGCACGGCTCCTTCCAAGCAAGGCAACGGCTGGGTTCACGCCCCTGGCATCTACAACGAAGCACAAGTAGAAGGCTGGAAACAGGTTACAGAAGCCGTCCATAACAGCGGCGCACCTATTTTTGTACAGCTATGGCACACCGGCAGAGCTTCCCACAGCAGCCTTCAAGAAAATGGCCAGCTGCCCGTTGCACCGTCTGCAATTAAGATTGAAGGCTCTGAGGCACATACCGCCGACGGAAAACAACCTTACGAAATCCCCAGAGCATTAGAAACAGAAGAGATTCCAGGCGTTGTAGAAGACTATCGAAAAGCCGCTGAAAATGCGAAAGCAGCCGGCTTCGACGGGGTAGAAATTCACGGTGCTAACGGCTACTTAATTGCCGAATTTTTACAGTCAAAAACAAACCAGCGCACCGACCAATACGGCGGCAGCTTAGAGAACCGCTATCGCTTTCTGAAAGAGATTATTGAAGCGGTCATGACCGTGTGGCCAGCCAATCGCATCGGCGTCAGGCTATCGCCCAACGGAGCATTCAACGATATGGGCTCACCCGACTACCGGGAAACCTACACCTACATTGCGCAGCAGCTTAACGACTACGGTCTGGCATATTTGCATATCATGGACGGCTTGTCATTTGGATTTCATGAGCTGGGAGAGCCGATGACACTAGCCGAATTTAGGCAGGTGTTTGACGGAACAATTATTGGCAACTGCGGCTATGACCGAGAAGATGGGGAGAAGGCGATCGCAGCTGGCAACGCAGACCTCATTGCCTACGGTCGTCCATACATCAGCACACCCGATCTGGTTGATCGCTTTGCCAACAACCAACCGCTAAACCCAGACGCCCCTCAAGAAACCTGGTACAGCCCAGGGCCAGAAGGCTACACCGACTATCCCACCTACGAAAAATCAGAAGTCGCCGCATAAGCTGAGAATCAAAAGGAGTAGCACGGTCATAGGGGATGTCTACAGGCATCCCCTATGATCTTTAAACAGCGCCCTATATCTGTAGACTCGTGAAATTCAAAAGCACTCCTAATCGCTGCATCCAAGTAGAAGACCAAGAAATTTGGATCAGCCGCAGCGTCACCGTTCTACCGGTGCTCTTCTTCATTAGCAAAGGAATTCAATACGTACCGCTCGGCCTACGCGGCAACGACCTACCCGAAGGTGTCGGGCAATGGGGCCTGCCCGGCGGCTACCTCGACTACGACGAAACCGCAACAGGCGCGGTCTATCGAGAAGTGTGGGAAGAACTCGGCCTCGATATTCCAAAGCTCACACAAGAATTTCGATTTGAGGGCAACCTAGAGCAGCCCTATGAGGTCTACAGCCAACCCCTGCGCCGACAAAATGTCACGCTAAAGTACGCCCTCATGTTCCATCTAGATCAAGCAGAACTCCCCCAGCTCGACCCCCAAGTTTCTCAAGGCGAAGTTGTAGAAGCTCGCTGGTTCCCAGTCACCGAAGCTATAGAGATGTCTCTCGCCTTCAACCATCACGAAGTCATGCAGGATTGTCTACAAAGCTACTACCGCATCGATAGCCTCAAAAGCTAAGCGCCTTCTTCACCAGCAGCATGTCCTTCTGATACATTTAAAGGCTGTGCCGTTGCTTCTCTCCTCTACATGCCACAGGTTTCTCAGCTCTACATTGCACCCGGACAGTCTGTGCAGTTCCGTGCAGTCACTTGGCGGCAGTACAAGAAGGTCTTAGAAGACTTATCACCTCACCGCGCTATAAGGCTCGCCTATAACAACGGGAAACTGATTATGATGCGATCGCACGCCAAACAAGAAGACGACAAAGAGATAATCAGCGACCTGATCAAAGCGCTCCTCGAAGAACTCTCCATCGACTTTCGCTCATTCGGCTCCACCACCTTTGAACGCCGCTCCGACCTCAAAGCCATTGAGCCCGACCAATGCTTTTACATTCAAAACGAGAAAGCCATTCGAGATAAACGCCAAATAGATCTCAAAAAAGACCCTGCGCCTGACTTGGCGATAGAGATAGATGCAGAAGCACGCAGCCATCCTGACATTTACGCAGCCTTTGGCGTTTCTGAACTCTGGCAATTCAACCAAACCGAACTCTCGATTCATCAGCTACGCGCAGGCCGATATCAAACCGTAGAAGAAAGCTCTCACTTCCCCGACCTACCGATAAAAGATTTGCTGCCCTATTGCCTAGAACAAAGCCGAACACTGGGCAGAAACGTGGTCATAAGAGACTTTCGGCGATGGGTCAGAGATACCCAGCAACGGCTGAGTGAGCCATCGGCGGATGTCTCTATATAACTTGGCTAATAATACGTAGCGAATTCACTTTCCCGATGGAAATAAATGAGCTAGAGGTTTCTACGATGCCTGCCACTGAGCTACATATTCTCGCAGTGCTTGATTGATAGTGGCTTGATAGCTTTCGTCTTGAGTGCATCGAGCTTCAAACCAAGCGACTAAGTCAGCATCCAAACTGATCAGAACTTGCTGCTGTGATGGCTGATAGAACACACCTCGTTTGGCATTATCCCAGTCGCGAACTTCAGGAATCTCATCTGTCTGAATTTGCTCGTCTGGCAAGTTGGCCAAAGCATCGACCTCTAGCTGTAGTTCTGAGGGTATGGGGTTAAAACGTTCCTTCTTCATAGGCTTTCCTTTCGTAAGCAGTTGCCTTACGAGCGCTAATAATACGTCCAGTCGTTTCGTCTGTCTCAGAGCGAGATTTAGGCCAAGTGTGCACTACTAGTATAATCTGCCCGCCGATAAGACCAATGGTTTGATAACGTTCCTCGTCGGGGTAAACATCTAAACGAGTTAATGCTAACGGATCATGAAAAACGTACTGAGCGGCTTCCAAGCTCAAACCATGCTTGCGCTTATTGCCTTTGTTCTTATCGTCGTTCCAAACCCAACGCAACGCCTGCAATCCCTACAGCTACGGTTACACAACTATGTATTTGCGAGTGTGACTTGTCAAGAAATAAGGTATCAGCCTGGCCCCAAGCCCGAAAGAAAAAATTACTGGGGTAGCCAACTGCTCGCGGGGCTCAAGCTCAAACATAAGCCAACGAAGAAAAAGAGACCTAGCCCTGGGCAAATAAACCTATGGGAAGACTGGCAACCTTGCATAGATGAAGTGCATAAGATCGCGAAAACGTTTGTGCTCGCCAACTGCCTTAATCCTGACTTTTCCGCTGAAAAGTTCTTGGATACAACCTAATCGCTGGTACCAGGTATCGGATCGCGAAAAGCCCCTTGGTTTCGTGAAAACAGCGGTCATAATAAATTTATGAGGAGAGCTGAACCGCTTATAGGTTACACTTTACAAGTCTGGATGCGAGAGAATAAACTAAAGATTTTAGTAGTAACAGTAGTACCCCAAAAAGACGATTTAACAGTAGTACCAAGCCTAGGTAGGTGTCCCCTAGGGGACTCCAGATTGTACCGTAATTCTTTCCTCCATCCACTCAATTTGAAGAATTGACTAAAAGCCTCCCTACGATACTTGCCATCAGGCACACCACCACATTCTAGGTACAATTCTTTCTGCACACTAAAGCCAAACTTACCACCGCTGTGTTTTACCCACAGCCCATCAATCGCCTTCAGCGGCTCACAGGGAAAGTTCAGCAATTCTTCTGAACTAAACCACTGTCCCTCTTCCTTACCCACTTCCGTAATCATCAACCGATACGTTTCCTGGTCCGCCTCTTTCCACTGCCCAGTTTGCAGGTAGCGCTCCAAGTCTGCATAGCGCGCATCTTGCAACTGCTCACTCAAGTTCCCTAGCTCCGCCCGCAGCCCATCATCCACCCGCTTTGTCGTCTGCTGCAAGCAAGCATAGGCCAAATCATGATTGCCCTGCCGCATCGCCTCTCGAATCAATCGACTCGGCTTCTTCGTCTTCCCCGCATACAGCAAAATCGTCGCCTTCCACCAGTCTTCCGTTAGGTGCTCATACAACACACGCTCTCGCTCACGTGGCTCCGCCGCAAGGTATGCCGCCGCGAGATATTCCTGAAAGCTCAAATGCGCAAACTCATACTCATCTTCCTGCTGCACAATCAGCTCACTAATGCGCACCACATCTCTCAAGAATTCTCTCGCATCTACCGCTTCATCCTGCTCAGCCAGCGCACTCTCAATCTCTCGCAATAGCACATCACGCCCCACCCGCTTCACCACCTGCTGCATCATACTCACAGCCACTTTTCCCAACACTGACTGCGGCTCAAACTCAAGTAAAACTGTATCCAAGCGTCGATCTCTCGGTCTTGCCTTCAGCTGTAGCGTACAAATCTCCCCATACAAATCCACCCGCCGCTTCGGCAACGCCGCGCCCGGATACAGCCGATGAAACGTCGCAATCATATTCAATAACAGCGGATTCTTCGCCAAATCCTTCAGCTCTTGCTCATTCTCTATCTGCGCTAAAAGCTCACTGGCAGCCGCAGCCGCCACCTTCTTCACCTCTGGCGTATCCCGCCGAGTCTTCAGCTTCTCCTGGCACAAATACCAACTTTCAACAAACCTTCGACGCTGCGCATCATCAAACGGCTGCACCCACATCGGCATCGCCAGTGACAGCCGATCCGCCGAATCTTGTTCCTTATACGCCTTTGGCCGAGAGGTCACCACAAAAACAGATCTCCCATACTGCCGCATCTGTTCATTCAGCCACTTCGCTACCGCAGGCCGCTCCTGCCTTGGCACCTCATCAAATCCATCAAACATCACTAGCGCTCTACCTCGCTGCAACAAATCCGTTGCCCAGTTCGGCGGCAACGGCTGCAGCCGATGAGCCTCCGGCAAGCTCGGAATATGATGCTGATTTATCAACACTGGCAACATCAGCGACGCATCTTGCAGTATCTGCTTCCGATACTTGCGCAACACCAGCAGCACCGGCACCAGCTTCGGCGCACCCTGCGGCACCTCACCAATGCCGTACCGATATGCCACATGCTTCAAGAGCGTCGTTTTGCCATAGCCACCCCACGCCAAAATCGCCAGCTGCCGAAAAGGCTTTCGCCGTTTCGACTCCGCCAGCAAACTCCAAATAGTCTGCTTCGCAAATCCTTCAGCGCCTAGCGGCATCTCTGCAGCCTGATCCAGCTGTCTCTCAAATCCTGGCAAGCTCGCACTGCCATCAATTTGCAGCTCCACAAAAATATCCTTCAGCAGCGGCTCAAAAATCCCATCCCGCTGCGCCATCCCCTCCGCCCGCAGCGACTCACAATCCGACGCCTGACAGAGCAAATACCGCCCTTCAAATCCGCTAGCAGCCGTGATGGCCCGCTGCGTCACCTCACCAAAAGCTTCACCAACACCGCCTATTGCCTCACCGACTTGATCAGCTGTTTCTAAATTTTTCTCATGAAGCGGCTTCAGCATCCTGGCACCGTAAGACGTCCCAGCCCCAATCAAAAAAGAAACAATTGCCTTACCAGCGCTGTCATTTGCCAACAGCTGCCAAAAGGCTACCCCACTGCCAACAGCCACGCCGCCCGGCTTCAAAACTTGGCGAATGACTTCCGAGATCTGGTCTCCCAGGGGCGGTTGATGATTTGGAGACTGAGTCATGGCAAGCAATTGACAACAGGAACGATTCAACCTTCTCACACCAAGCTGCGATCGCTCAGCCAAATTCAATACTTGTAAACTTAGAAAACAAACTTTCTAGACAGTAAAACTCGCGACTACATTGACAGCCATCATTGCTACCGACTCTACTACTAGCGCAAATTACAAGACATCTGCGAGTCTTTCGACTTCGTAGCAAACCAGTGCAGCATCAACACCCTTACTCTGAAATTTGATGCTGACCTACGACATATTAATTGGCAGATGACGCAATCTATATCGACCATCTTCAATAGTCACCAAAGCACCAGACTCTAGCTCATCCTTACAATCTGAAAGGACAGACAGCAACCGAGCTGAAACGAAATCAGGAAACGTCTTCTTGAGTCGGAAGATAATTGTGCTCGGTAAAATTTCTACTGACGCCGCCAGTAAATCGGCAAAATCCAGATCAAACGTCAAGATCACCCGACCTTCTTTGCAAGCTTTCTCTAAAATCTCAGCATCTCTCATCCGAAACAAGCCCTCTTCAGAAATATGAATAGCATCGTATCCCTGATTTTTCAAAACTTCTACCGTCTGAGGAGACACGCCCATATCTGCCAAAAACTTCATGCAGCACTATCTAACTGATAAACCTCTTCACTCGCTAGAAAGGCGGCATATTGTAAACAAGCCAATATATCTTCTTCTTCTAGGTATGGATAAGCCTCCAATATCTCTAAAAAAGACATCTTGTTAGCCAATAAGCTAAGCACTAACGACACCGTAACCCGTATATCCCTTATACAGGCCCGCCCGCCCATCACTTCAGGGTCAAAAGTAACTCGCTCAAACATTGTTGTTGTTGGATACCTCTATCACTTCACTACGCCAGCAATCTCTATAGCTCAGCACTACTTCAGTAATTTCTAGTTTACAACCTTAAAAACAAAGCCCCTCAGCAATACTGAGAGGCTTCATTCTATTCATTCAAGTTGCGGATTAAAACGGTTAGCCGAATCGACTAGACGTTGACGCAATCAAGAAGGCCGCATAAGTCAGGACATAACCAATGGTGAAATGTGCCAAACCGACCAAACGAGCCTGAACGATGGACAGTGCAACAGGCTTGTCCTTCCAGCGAACCAGGTTAGCGAGTGGCGTACGCTCATGAGCCCAAACAATGGTCTCAATGAGTTCTTGCCAATAACCACGCCAGGAGATGAGGAACATGAATCCAGTTGCCCAGACCAGGTGTCCAAAGAGGAACATCCAAGCCCAAACAGCCAGGTTATTCATCCCGTAGGGGTTGTAACCGTTAATCAGCTGAGAAGAGTTCAACCAGAGATAGTCGCGCAGCCAGCCCATGAGATAGTTCGAACTCTCATTAAACTGGGCAACGTTGCCACTCCAGATGGACAAATGCTTCCAGTGCCAGTAGAAGGTCACCCAACCAATCGTGTTGAGCATCCAGAACATAGCGAGGTAGAACGAATCCCATGCAGAGATGTCGCAAGTACCGCCACGGCCAGGGCCGTCGCAAGGGAAGCTGTAGCCGAAGTCCTTCTTGTCGGGCATGAGCTTAGAACCGCGAGCATCCAACGCACCTTTGACCAAAATCAAAGTAGTGGTGTGGAGACCGAGTGCGATCGCATGGTGAACCAAGAAGTCACCAGGCCCAATTGCCAAGAACAAGGAGTTGCTACCGCTATTAATCGCATCCATCCAACCCGGCAGCCAAACACCACCTGCGGCAGCACTTGCCATGCTGTCAGAGTTAGAAAGGAGCGTATCAAAGCCGTAGAGTGCCTTACCAGAAGCGGCCTGCACCCACTGTGCGAACACAGGCTCGACCAGAATCTGCTTCTCAGGGGTACCAAACGCAACCACTACATCGTTATGGACGTAGAGACCGAGCGTGTGGAAACCGAGGAACAGAGAGACCCAGCTGAGGTGGGAGATAATCGCTTCTTTGTGGTCGAGCACCCGTGCAAGCACGTTGTTCTCGTTCGCCGCAGGATCGTAATCCCGAATCAAGAAGATTGCACCGTGTGCAAACGCGCCCATCATGATGAAGCCAGCAATGTACTGGTGATGGGTGTATAGCGCTGCCTGAGTGGTGTAGTCCTTAGCCATGAAAGCATAAGGAGGCAGGGCATACATGTGCTGAGCCACTAGAGACGTAACAACGCCTAGAGAAGCTAGCGCCAACGCGAGCTGGAAGTGCAGCGAATTGTTCAGCGTATCGTAGAGACCTTTGTGGCCCGCGCCCAAGTCACCAGGGGTACCATCGGGAGGGGTATGAGTGTTCAAGATCTCTTTGATGCTGTGACCAATACCGAAGTTTGTCCGGTACATGTGGCCAGCCACGATGAAGATAACCGCGATCGCCAAGTGGTGATGCGCCATATCCGTCAACCAGAGAGACTCTGTCTGAGGATGGAAGCCACCCAAGAAGGTAAGAATCGCATCGCCAGCACCGGTAGAGGTGCCGAACACATGACCTGCCGTATCAGGGTTCTGAGCGTAAACGCCCCAGTTACCTGTGAAGAACGGCTTCAAGCCTGCGGGGTGAGGCTTAATCGACATGAAGTTACTCCAGCCGACATGCACACCGCGAGACTCAGGAATCGCCACGTGAACCAAGTGACCGGTCCAAGCCAAGGAGCTAACACCGAACAAACCAGCCAAGTGGTGGTTTAGACGAGATTCAGCATTCTTGAACCAGGACAAGCTAGGACGGAATTTGGGCTGAAGGTGTAGCCAACCTGCAAACAACATCACTGCTGCGAAGATCAACAGACCAACTGCGCCGCCGTATAGGTCAGCGTTTGTGCGCATACCGATGGTGTACCACCAGTGATACACACCTGAGTAAGCAATGTTAACCGGGCTAGAAGAACCAGCCTGAGAGAACGCATCTACTGCGGGTTGACCAAAGTGAGGATCCCAAATCGCGTGAGCGATGGGTTTCACATTGAGCGGGTCAGAGACCCACTGTGGGAAGTTGCCTTGCCAAGCGACATGGAACAGGTTGCCAGAAGTCCAGAGGAAGATGATTGCCAAATGACCGAAGTGAGAAGCGAAGATCTTTTGATAAAGATTCTCCTCTGTCATCCCGTCGTGGCTTTCAAAGTCATGAGCTGTGGCAATCCCATACCAGATCCGACGCGTGGTTGGATCTTGTGCGAGGTCTTGGCTAAATTTCGGGAATTTAGTTGCCATACGTTTTATGTTTCCTCCGCGCTCCTTAACCTACTGATAACATTCGAGCCAGGAAGAACGCCCATGTGGTGGCGATCCCTCCTAGGAGGTAGTGAGCGACGCCCACTGCCCGACCTTGCGTGATGCTCAGTGCGCGAGGCTGAATAGCCGGTGCTACTTTCAGCTTGTTGTGAGCCCAAACAATAGACTCAATCAGCTCCTGCCAGTAGCCGCGACCACTAAAGAGGAACATCAGGCTGAAGGCCCAGATGAAGTGGGCACCCAAGAACATCAAGCCGTAAGCCGACAGAGCCGAACCGTAGGTATTGATGACCTGAGAAGCTTGCGCCCACAGGAAGTCGCGCAGCCAACCGTTAATAGTGGTTGCACTTGCGGCAAAGTTACCGCCGGTGATGTGAGAAACCGTGCCGTTGTCCGAGACGGTGCCCCATACATCCGACTGCATCTTCCAACTGAAGTGGAAAATCACAATCGAAATAGAGTTGTACATCCAGAACAAGCCCAGGAACACGTGGTCCCAAGCCGATACTTGGCAAGTGCCGCCACGACCGGGGCCGTCGCAAGGGAACCGGAAGCCCAGCTCACTCTTGTCAGGAACAAGGCGAGAGTTACGAGCGTACAGCACACCCTTAAGCAGGATGAGTACGGTCACGTGAATGGTAAACGCGTGAATGTGGTGAACCATGAAGTCAGCGGTGCCAAGGGTAATCGGCATCATCGCGACTTTGCCGCCTACGGCAACGACGTCGCCGCCGAATGCGTAGCTAGCAGGTGCCAATGCCTGAGGCGCAGTGCCACCGACCGAAGTCGCAGCAGTGTGCAGGCCTTGAATCCACTGAGCAAAGATAGGCTGAAGCTGAATCGCCGTGTCCGAGAACATGTCTTGGGGACGGCCAAGCGCTTGCATGGTGTCGTTGTGAATGTAGAGCCCAAAGCTATGGAAGCCGAGGAAAATACAAACCCAGTTGAGGTGAGAAATGATAGCGTCGCGGACTCGCAGTACGCGGTCGAGCACGTTGTCCACATGCTTGGCAGGATCGTAGTCACGGATAAGTGCGATCGCACCGTGTGCTCCAGCACCCACAACCATAAATCCACCAATCCACATGTGATGAGTGAATAGCGACAGCTGAGTGCCGTAGTCGGTTGCGATGTAGGGGTATGGAGGCATTGCATACATGTGCTGAGCCACAATAATTGTGACCGAGCCACCCAGCGCGAGGTTAATCGCTAACTGAGCATGCCAGGAGTTCACGAGGAACTCATACATACCAACGTGGCCTTCACCACCAAACAGAAGGGGATCGCCTTTTTGACCATCCAAAATCTCTTTGAGACTATGACCAATACCCCAGTTGGTACGGTACATATGACCAGCCACCAAGAACATCACGGCAATTGCCAGGTGATGGTGGGCCATATCAGTCATCCAAAGACCACCAGTAGTGGGGTTCAACCCACCTTTGAAGGTAAGGAAGTCAGAGTAAGCTGCCCAGTTCAGCGTGAAGAAAGGCTTGAGCCCCTGCGCAAAACTAGGATAAAGCTCAGCCATGAATGCCTTGTCAAACAAGAACTCATGGGGCAATGGGATGTCCCCAGGCGCAACGCCTGAGTCCAACAGCTTATTAATAGGAGCGGCAACGTGAATTTGGTGACCCGCCCAAGACAGGGAGCCCAAACCAAACAAAACGGCCAAGTGATGGTTCAGCATCGATTCCACATTCTGGAACCACTCCAACTTGGGAGCAGCCTTGTGATAGTGAAACCAGCCTGCGAACAGCATCAAAGCAGCCATCACCAAACCGCCAATCGCGGTGGCATATAGCTGCGTTTCGTTGGTGATACCGGAAGCACGCCACATCTGGAAAAGACCAGACGTAATTTGAATTCCGTGGAAGCCGCCACCAACATCAGCATTCAAAATTTCTTGACCGAATACAGGCCAAACAACTTGAGCACTGGGCTTGATAGCCGTTGGATTAGACATCCAAGCTTCATAGTTGGAAAAGCGAGCGCCATGGAAATACATGCCACTCAGCCAGATGAACACTACGGCCAGATGACCAAAGTGCGCACTAAAGATTTTACGAGATACATCTTCTAGGTCACTGGTATGACTGTCGAAGTCGTGAGCGTCAGCGTGAAGGTTCCAAATCCAAGTGGTAGTTTTGGGTCCCCTAGCCAAAGTCCGATCAAAATGACCTGGCTTCGCCCACTTCTCAAAAGAAGTAGGGGTAGGGTTCTTATCAACCACAACCTTGGCTTTGGTGGCCTCCCGCTCGCGCGGGGTAGTTGTCATGGAGACTCTCCTCTCTAGACAGAGAAAGAACGGGCTTTGCTGCAGAAGAAATTAGGTCAGCGCTATGCAAGCAATTTACTTAATCCCAACACAAGCAAAGGAATGTTCTCACGTATTATAGTCACGCTTTTGGCTCTGTATAACGGGCAGTTAACAATAGTTCAACCAGCGGAAAACCTGATTTCACAAGGTCTCGAAGGCTATGACATACAGGGCAAACGAAGGGGAAGCACCCGACTTTAACAAATTGAAATATTTCGATGTATTTACCCTTCCCGACACTTCTTTTTGGCCTGCTTCGACACAACAATAGACATTCTTTTGCCTTTTTTATAGAGCAACTCGACTAGGACTTAAAGTTATGTACTGTTTTGATAACTTTTATCTTTAAAGCAATCTTTTTAGTAATTGGCAATATGCAAGAGTGGGGCGCGATCCCTTGTTCCTTTCTCTTCAATTCGTGCGAGATCTCCACATTTATCTTCAACATCAATCAATCCGGGGACAGCCGTCCCATATGATCAGGTGATAACTTTTTACCTCGTTTCGGTATGGGTATCCCTTTGACGTTGATAAAAACGCTTACCCAGCAGAGTTGGCGAAAGCGGCTAGCCACCCTAGTCATTGGCGGACTGCTGAGTTTTTGTCTGTGGGGGTGTGCCAATAGAAGCCAAAGTGTTCGCCTTGTAGAGCTGCCCGATATTCCGACGGGCACCGAAGTTCGCCGACTCAGTGGCTCTGTGAGCGAAGTGGCCTCACCGGCAGTCTTCCTAGATCTAGCAGTGCTAAGTGACCAGTATCAGCCAGAGATTACGATTAAAATGCCGAAAGCTAATCAAGTTATCGACACAGACAAAATTGAAGTCAAGCTGAAATTAAAAGGACTCTCCATATATAAGGATGACTCTCTGGGGTTGGGGCCCCATCTTCAAATCATTCTCGATCAGCGGCCGGCCAGATCAGTCTATGACTTAGAAGATGTAGTCATGCTTGAGAACCTGGCACCGGGCAGCCATACGCTACAGGTTGTGGCAGTCAATCCTTGGGGAGAAAGTTTTAAGAATGAAACCGCTTATGCGCGCACCACGTTTCATGTGTTTGCCAATACGGGTGAAAATACGCCAGATCCCGATCAACCTCTGTTGACCTATCTCGAACCACAAGGGACGTATGGAGCAGAACCTGTACTGCTCGATTTTTATCTCAACAATGCGCCACTGCACCAAATCGCACAGGAAAGCACAAGCGACGATATTATCGATTGGCAAATTCGCTGCACCATCAACGGTCAGAGCTTTGTATTTGACCAATGGCAACCGATCTATTTGAAAGGTTTGAAGCCAGGAAAAAACTGGGTTCAGCTCGCGCTGATTGATAGGCAGGGTAATTCGATCGAAAACGTCTTTAACAACACAGTACACACACTTATTTACGATCCAAACCAGCGAGATAATCTAAGCAAAATTGTCAGGGGAGAGCTTCCACTTGAAAAGATTGGACAGATTGTCGATGCGAGTTACGAACCACCGGCTATTGAGATTGAGGCAGAAAACGAATCAGTCGATTCGACAGAAGCAACTGATACAGAAGAAACTGATACAGAAGAAACTGATACACCTGAGCTGACTGAAGACGCGGGAGACAAGGACACAGACAGTGAAAAGGCAGACATCATTGAACGTTCAGAAATCGAATCTACAGCGGAACCAGCGTTTGAGCCCAACAACACCGATAAGGGCCGAACCCTTGAAGAAGAAGAAGAAGAAGAAGAAAAAGCAATAGACCAAGCACCGAAGCCACAGCCTGGCACGGAAAAAACCGAAGACGAAAAAACAGAAAACCCCGACCGAAAAGTTCTGGATGCGGGAGAACTACAATCCTCTCAAGGCGACGCAGAATCGAACGAATCAGACCCAACAGAGCCACTGGATGCTGAAACAATAAAGCCATCTGTTACGGAGACAGTAGAACCATCGGAGATTGAGGTTGATCAAAGCTCACTTCGTAACCAGGTAAATAAAGCTACAGACCCACCCAGTGAAACAGATGGGAACCCATTCTCTCGATGGATCGACAAAACGAAAAACTTGTTTCAAAAGTCCGCTGCGTCAACTCCGTTGGATAAGCCTTCTAAGCCGCTGCTGATTGAGGAATTGCCTGTGATTGTTGAGGAACAAGCCGGGCCGGACTTACCGGAAACAAAACAAAACACCAAAGTGGAAACAGAAATAGAACCAGAAACAGAAGCAACTAATTCACAGGAGAACCTAGAAATTTTGGTAGACGATCTTCTTGAGCCAGAAGATGAGCCAGGGGATGAGGCAGAAGATGAAACGCTGATAGAAAGAAGGATTGAGATAGAGGGGGTTGAGATAGAAGGCACTGAAACGGAAGAAACTGAGACAGAAGAAGCAGATCTCTTTGAGACCTTTATCGTCCCCGAAACACTGAACGCGCCAGCGCGTGAGTCAGAGAACGTTATGGCACCTTTAGCACCGTAGAGGTAGCACCACAGAAAAAAGGCTACGCCTGATTGAGATCACAAAAAAGAGGAATGCAACCTACCCCAAACATCATATTTGGGAAAAATAAAATCGAGTATGCATCAGTCTATTTAGGATCCTTCGCTGCCTAGCATCGAAAGAGCGACAGGCGCTGCATCTCAACTCCTGTATTAGCTTGATCCATATGTTTAAAGTAGCCGTAGGACATGGTATTGATCCCGATTCTTTGGGCGCGATCGCAGAAGCCATAGAACAGTGCCAGCAAACGCTCGCAGGCGATATCCCTCAGGCTGGCATTTTAGTCGCTGCGATCGACTTCGACCACGCCAGCATTTTGAAATATGTCCGGCAGGTCTATCCAGATCTCATCCTAGTCGGCGGTACTAGCGTCGGAGAAATGTCCTCTACTATGGGCTTTCAGGAAGACTCTCTATCGCTGATGCTCTTTTGCTCAGATGAGGTTACCTTTAGTGCTGGTATGGGGCGAGGCGTTAGCAAGGACACTGCCGCCGCCGCTACCGCCGCGATTGAAACAGCGACCACAACTCATCAGCACGCGGTATCAGATATAAAACTCTGCTACACCCTATGCGAAGGACTCGCCGTTGATGGTGCCGACTTAGTAACCAGCCTACGCCACGCAACCGGGCAAAGGGTTCCTATATTTGGCGGGCTCACAGGCGACGATTATCGATTCGAGCATACCTACCAGTTTTTCGGCACAGACGTTCTAGAGGATACTGTCGTTGTCCTCACCTTCTTTGGCAAGCTCAAAGTATCCTTTGGCGTAGGCACCGGACAAAAGCCTATAGGAAAAAAAGCGATCGCCACCAAATCAATCGGCAACACACTTTACGAAATCGACGAAAAGCCCACCAAAAGATTCTACGAACCTTACTTTGGAGAGCAAGAAGTCAGGCTGTACAGCGGGACTACTTTTTCAGGGCCACTGGCCGTATACGAACCTGGCGCGCACAACTTTTATGTGAGAACACCTACTGGCGAAAGTAACGGCGACGGCAGCGTCGACTACTTTGGCAGCATTCCCGAAGGCTCCACCCTACAAATTACCGATAGCGACTGCGAAAGTCTCATCCAGTCTGCGCAGGATGCCTTCAGCAAAGCCAAGTTTGCCTATCCTGGAACCACGCCCAGCGCCGTGATCATGAATTCTTGCGTATCCCGCATGAAGAACCTAGGAACACAAGTCGACCAAGAACACCAGGTCATTGCCGACATTGCAGGAAAAGACTTACCAAACATGGGCTTTTATGCATACGGCGAAATTAGTCCTTTCACTCGTTCAGAGGGCTCCCACTTTCACAACGAAACATTTACTGCTCTGTTGATAGGAACATAATCCCTTGACTTCACTTCACCTAAACGAGCGTTCAGCCCATACTCAAACAGACACTCAACCCGTGCAGTTGGGAGAGCCCACGTCTCAAAGCAGCGTCCAAACGCTACAGAAAGAAATTCAATCATTGGCCAGAGCAAACCGGATCTTGCAAAAGCAACTCGATAGATCCGAGCGCACCCGTAACGAAATGGAGACCGGTAATCAACGACGGGCCCATATCCTCAGAAAGGCCCTAGAAGAGGCTGAAACCTACAGCCAAAACCTGGCCGTAGCCAAAGCGGAACTGACTCGACTCAACCAGCAGCTAGAAAACAAAATAGAGATAGAAAGTGCCGCACTCAGTGAGGCCACCGACCATCTACAGCAGGCAAAAGTGAGAATAGCCAACAGCGAAAAGTTCTCGACCTTAGGAGAACTCGTCGCCGGCGTTGCCCACGAAATTAACAACCCCATCAGCTGTATTACAAGCAATGTCAAATTTGTACATGAGTACAGCGATCAGCTCCTAGAGCACATTGCACTCCAGCAAAAAGCGATCGCAGATCAACAAACCACCATCCGTCCTACACACCTAGCTGAAATAGAAGAACATATCGAAGAGATTGACCTTGACTACATCGAAGAAGACTTACCAAAGTTAATAGAATCGATGCAAACCAGCGGCAGTCGCATTAAAGCCATCAGCCAATCACTACGCACCTTTGCGCGCGCTGACACCGCCCAACAGCAAATGTACAATCTGCACGAGGGCTTAGATGGCACACTGCTCATCTTGCGACACCGCCTAAAGGCATTGGGCACACGCAAAGCTATCACCATCTACAAAAACTATGGTCAGGTGCCCCCCATCAGCTGCTATCCCGGACAAATCAATCAGGCTTTCATGAATATTTTGGCGAATGCAATTGATGCGATGGAAGAAGGTGAAAAGCCCTCGGGTGCACCCGAAATCAGCATTCAAACAGAGAGGGTCGCAAACCAAGTTGTTGTCACTATCGCAGACAATGCAGGCGGTATGCCGCCGCAGGTTCAGGCCCATATTTTTGAAAGCCAATTCACAACCAAGAGTGCCGGGAAGGGGACTGGACTAGGCCTTTCCATCGCGCACCAAATCGTCACAGATACTCATCGGGGCAATATTAGTTGCACCTCTGTATTGGGCAAAGGAACCACCTTTCAAATCACGCTGCCCACATGAAGTAGCCGCATTGAAGTGTCCGTATTAAGAACGCGCGCTCAAGCGGGAAATCTATAAGTAAGCTAAGCGTCCTACTAACCCGCCTTAACCATCCCACCGCCTACGCTTCCATACCCAAGGAAAAACACATAGGTCCAGTGCGCCCACTGTAGTCGCCTATTCGGCCTTTCAATATAGCGCCAATAAAGCAATTAATACAGCTCTCAAAGGTATAACTTGCGTGAATCAGCAGACGACTAATTTTATTCTCATTGTTGATGACAACCCAACTAACCTCGCCGTCTTAGCCCAAACGCTAAAGGGCGGAGGCCATCAGGTCCGCGTTGCCATCAGTGGAGAGAATGCCCTCAAGCAAATCGCTCAATCCCAGCCGGTCCTCATCTTGCTAGATGTGATGATGCCGGGCATTGATGGATTTGAAACCTGTAGGCAGCTAAAGGCCGATCCAGAAACGGCCAATATTCCTGTCATTTTTATGACGGCGCTGATGGACAGGGAGCAAAAGGTAACTGGGCTAAAGCTAGGCGCGGTTGACTATATTACTAAGCCTTTTCAAGAAGAAGAAATTTTGGCTCGCGTCAGCGTTCATCAGCAAAATAGTGAGCTGCTGCGATCGCTACAAGCTAGAAACCGTGACCTTGAAAAAGAAATCACCAAACGCGAGCGCTCAGAAGTCCTCAACCGTAAGCTAGAGAACTGCATTGAGGTCAGCACAGCCGTCTTGAGTGAAGCGTCTGACTATTTTCAGCAGGCACAAGAAAAGGTTGAAAAGCACGAAAAGCTCTCGGCCCTAGGTGAACTGGTCGCCGGGGTCGCCCACGAAATTAATAATCCCATTGGCTGCATTACCAACAATGTGGAATTCGTAGCAGAGCACACACAACAGCTGATCGATCATATTGCGTGCTATCAGGCGCTGCTAGCGGCCAACCGCGACAGTATTCGTCCACCCGATTTAGAAAAAGTAGAACAGCACGCCCAAAATATCGATCTTGACTACATTGTTGAAGATTTTCCGGCGCTGATTGAGTCGATGGCGACGAGCGGCGATCGCATCCAAGCCATCAGCCAATCGCTACGCACTTTCGCTCGCAGCGACACCACCTACAAGCAGCCCTACAACCTCAACGAAGGACTAGATGGCACGCTGCTTATTTTGCGACATCGGCTAAAAGGAAACGGTGATTGCGAAGACATCACCGTCAACAAAAACTACGCCGAGCTGCCCGAAATTAACTGCCACCCTGGCCAAATTAATCAGGTCTTTATGAACATCTTGGCCAATGCCATTGATGCCATGGACTCAGGGCTGTCTCCCTCTGGGCCACCAGAAATCTCAGTGACTACCGCAGCCAAAGACGATCAAGTCATCATCACTATTGTCGATAACGCGGGCGGCATGCCAGCAAGCATTCAAGAAAGAATTTTTGAAAGCCAGTTTACGACCAAATCCGCAGGCAAAGGCACAGGGCTTGGGCTTTCCATCGCTCACCAAATCGTGACCGAAGTGCACGATGGCACAATTGACTGTGTCTCTGTTGTTGGCGACGGCACAACCTTTAAAATTACGCTGCCCACTGATGAAGCCTAGAGCCAGGCTGTATTCAAGCTTAGGTTTAGGCGCAGCGCTACAAATCACATGATTCAGGCTTTAGATCTCGCTCCATCAAAGCTTCTACCGCAGCCTGCGGCGTGATGCGATCGCTGAGCAATCGGTCAACCTGTCGCGAAATCGGCGCAAGAATTCCCTCACGGTTGGCAATATCTATCAGGACGTGGGCCGTATTCACCCCTTCAGCCGTGCCGCCAAGACCGGCTAGCACTTGCTCCAGCGTTTTGCCCTGCGCCAAACCGTAGCCCACTCGGTAGTTACGGCTGAGCTGACTACTACAGGTGGCCAGCATATCGCCCAAGCCGCTGAGACCGTAGAACGTTTCTACCTCAGCGGCGCCTAAGCGCATACCGATGCGAATGACTTCGGGCAGCGCGCGGGTGATAAGCGCCGATTTGGCATTGGTCCCCAGCTTAAGGCCATCACAGACACCGACAGCGATCGCAATCACGTTTTTGAGGGTGCCACCCAGTTCCGCACCCAACGGATCTGAGCTGGTATACACCCGGAACTGCTCTGAAGAAAATAGTCGCTGCACAACGGTGGCCGCCGATGCATCAGCGCTGGCAAGAACAGTTGCCGCCGGCAGCCCTTGCTCGATTTCTTGCGACAGATTGGGCCCGGAGAGAACGGTGATCGCGTGCCCTGGAAAAACAGATGAAAAAATCTGTGAAGGCGTTTGTGTCGTTGCCGGATCGAGCCCTTTAGTCGCCGTCACAATAATGGCTTGCTCAGCAATATCGCACTGACTCAGCCGCTGCGCGATAGACGCAACCCCCTTCATAGAAATGGCTGACAAAATAACATCCGCGCGATCTGTTGCGTCAGCAAGAGAAAGCTCCCCAGAGCGCGACCACGTTTTCACCTGATGGCCGTTGTTTTTTGCCAGTTTAGCTAGCGCTGTTCCCCAGGCCCCCTGGCCCAACACACTAAGTAATAAGGGCTTGGGCATTAAAGATGTAGGCGCTGTGGAGGCCAGTGGTGAAACAGACATCGTCATCGAGACCGACATGTTGCCGGGTTCCTAGAAAGCAGGCGTTTGCTGCTTTAGCGTACCGTAAGTAGCGGCTAGCCCCAGTGACAGGCCCATTGCGATCACCTAAAGACACAATCTAAAAGAGCCAGCCTATGTTCATGTAACCTAAAACCCATCAATTGAAATAAAAGTAAGTAAAAACAAGGGCGCATACATCAATCCTTCATACCGACTTGCCCGTAATAATTCGCCATCAGTTAATAACCAAAAGCCATAGAGGTCGCTACATAGGGAAAAACCAAGCTTTTTACTTTGTTAGATTCTTTTAATAATTGGCTCTAGGCGACGTCACAAAACTTCTCAAAGTGCTACACTTTTTTAATAATTGCAGAGAGCAAACAAAGAAAATCTCCGCGCTACAAGGCACTTCTACCGAGCATCTGGCTAATTGCTAGAACAGACGCGAAGGCAGATCGAGGTTTTTTCGTTCGGCATTTTGTGCTCATAGCGATCGCCGGATGCATCCGGCGATCGCGAGTTACTTTGCCTGTTGTTATGTAAAGCTTATGGCCCATGTGCTGTTCCGCAGCAAAGTGACCAAAGCTATAGTCGTTTTGGTGGGATCTCACAGATAAATGGAAGGGAAACTCAGAGAACTGATTGGCAAGCCTGGCGTTTGGCTTTACATTCAAAGCAGCAGTGGTTGGTTTAAGAACGTTGAAATTTTGGAAGTAGGCGACAACATGCTCACTTTCCGCTACGAGTCTGAATCGGATACTGAGCGGAAGGTTTGGGAAAAGACAACCCGCGTAGACAACGTCTCAGAAATTGAGGTGCGTCTGGTCGTGGTTCCTAAAGTTAACAACCCTCAGCTAGCTGACATTCGCGGTCAGCTCTCCAAGCTACTACAAAAGGAAAGCAGCCCCGAAATTGACGACCGGATGCGCTAAAGCTTGCTCTTTTTGAGTTGTGCAGGTGAACAAAGAGGCTGCGCAGGTGAACAAAAAAGTTGAACAAAATCGCGCTGCTACTTCGACCAATACAGTCATTTATAGCTGACACTTCAATGTTAGCGAATGCAGGCTTATTCCCTAGGGAATAGCCTGTTTTTTTGCGCTCTACTTTTGCGACCTAATTGCGCCCTAGTATGGAGATCTCATCTACACTGACTATCAACAATCACGCACACAAGGAGTAAATGAATGGGCAAACGAAGCGGGATCTTTTTTGCGATCGCAGCTGTCATTATGACGGTGATTATATGGGGTAACCCTGTCACTCGCTTCAGGGCAGCACTGTTACCCGAGATCCCGGTGATCACCCCTGCGAATCTCTCCTTTGCCGATCTTGAACTCAACGTTGAAAGTGAGCGACTAATGGCTCATGTCAACGCAGTATCACAGCTAAGATCGACCCCCGCGCAAAAAGAACCGATTCGCCAGTACATCGTGGAACAGCTAGAAGGTTATGGCTTTTCTCCAGTGGAAAAACGCTATGTACATCCAGAAACAGGCGCACCCGAAACAGGTGGGGTAAATATCATTGCTGACTTGCCAGGTAGCAATCCCAATGCTGGAACACTGGTTTTGGGTGCACACTACGATGGGACCGAGGGGTCGCCAGGAGCCGATGACAATGGCAGTGCGATCGCTACCCTGCTCGAAGCAGCTCGCCTATTGGGAGCACTGCCGCCATCTGATCCGGTCATCGGGAGCCCAGCAGAAGAACCTGGAGAGCTAAGGACAGTGAGCCCGTTTCCTACGGCGCTAAAGCTTGTCTTTTTCGATCAAGAAGAGCGCCAGCCCGACGGCACTGGGCTGCTAGGCAGCCTTGCATTCACCCAAGCAACCAACAATATTGAAGATGTCAAAGGCGCAATCATTCTGGATATGGTTGGATACGCCTGCCGTACGGCCGGTTGCCAGAAATATCCGCAGGGATTACCGCTGCAAACCGTTCCAGAAACTGGCGAATTCTTAGCAGTGCTGGGCCTATCAACCCATACCGAGTTAATCGGGGCTTTTATGGGCTCTGCGCAGAGCAACTGGCCACTGGTACTCAGCTTGCCTATTCCCAAAACTACCCTCAGGTTATTTCCTGACCTCATGCGTAGCGACCATGCGCCCTTTTGGGAAAAAGATATTCCCGCTGTCTTCGTCACAGATACCGCCAACTTTCGCAACGCAAACTACCACACCGCTAGAGATACCCCCGACACGCTGGACGTTTCATTTTTTAGAGGGAGCGCGCAGCATGTTGTAAATGCAACAATGACGATGCTCAGCCAAGGCGAGATGCTCAGCCAAGGCAAATAGGGCAGATGGATAGAACAATCAGACGGCACTAGCGCTTTTCTGTCGCTCAGCTTCTAGGTAGGCAAAAACGCTTTTATCACCGATGTCGGGAGGTATGGGCTGAATGACTTTGCGAATCGCGAAGATGGCAAAGAGGACAGACCAAGCAAGTAGCATGTTTTGCTCTGTGGTGACAGAAAGCGCACCGGCCATATGGCCCAGCAGCAAGCCGGGCACCAGCACAACCAAAAATTTAGTTTCTAGCCGGTTGAAGCAAAAAGCCTCTTTGAAAAAGATGCCGGTTAGCGCAGCGAAGGTGAAGCCAATACCCAGTATGGTCAATGGCTGCTGATAGGCGGTTAAAGCTAAAGGCGTAGGGTATCGCAGCGTGATCGCCAGACTGGCAACACCCCCAATCGCCCAAAATAGCTGAAGCGCACGGTGCAAGGGGCGCACATAGATATGAATTTTGAAAAGGCTCAGGCCGAGTCCTAGCCACAGCAGTGCATAGCCAATGGTGGCAGCAATCGGTGTGAGCGTAGGGGCAAAGAAGAGCGTTGTCGCTGCGATCGCAAAACTGCCCGCAGCAACGGCCAAACCCGCCCTGTAGAGGATGACTTCAGTGCGATCGCTATCCTCAATCGTAAATGTCCCAAACTGACCTTCGTATACTTCAGTCATCGATTCTGTCATACTCAAACGCTCCTAGATATTGACAAATATAATCACGATAAAGTCTTTGTGCTCTGCTGACATACCGGTGGCTGAGCGTAGTCGAACGTCACCAGCGATACCGATCACGACCCTTGGCAAACAGACCCAAAAGCGGCGCTAAAATCGCGCCAAAAATAAAACCACCGGCATGGGCCCAATAGGCGACACCGCCTGCTCCCATATCGGCAGTCGCGCCTAAGCTCATCGCACTATAAAAGGCCTGCTGAACAAACCACCATCCTAGAAAGAAAATCGCTGGAATGCGAAACGTCGTAAACAGAATAAACAGCGGAATCAGCGTCACAATTTTCGCTCTGGGGAAGCGGATAATGTACGCACCCATAATCCCAGCGACCGCGCCACTAGCGCCCAAAGTTGGGACAACAGAAACCGGGTCAAAAAACCACTGCGATAGGCCCGCCAACACACCACACATCAAGTAAAAGAACAAAAACTTCACTGGGCCCAGCTGATCTTCAATGTTGTTACCAAACACCCAAAGATAAAGCATGTTACCGCCCACATGTAGCCAGCCACCATGCAAAAACTGAGACGAAATCAGGGTAAACCACTCACGCTCAGCAACAACACTCACCGCTCCAGTAGAGCCACCCCCAAAAGAAGCCGTCAGCTCAGCTGGGACAATCGCCCATTGATTAAAGAACTGTTGTAATGCGTCTGGGCTCAGGGTTATTTCATGCAAAAAAATAACAACATTGAGGACTAGCAAAGCGTAGACCACAACAGGCGTTGTACTGGTGGGGTTGTCATCGCGAATGGGAACCACAGTATCTCTCAGAAAAAGTCAGAAAAAAGGTGGAAGAAAGGTAGCAGAAGCCAGTAGTTCTCTCATTCTAAAGGGAGCGTTCGCTAGAGACCACAACACCCCACTTGAATTAATATATTGAGCCCTTGCTTCATTCATATACTGAGCCCTTGCTTCATTCATATACTGAGCCCTTACTTCGGGTCTACATAAGCTCAGGCCAAGAAAGGACGCCAGCATCTGCATCGAGGTGCGCTGGTAGCCCCACTGGCAGCGCGGCATTGTCACCGTCATGACCAAAAGGTAGGCCAGACACGATGGGAATATTCAGGTCGCTAAGGCGATCGCGCATCACTGCCGCTATGCTCAGTGTCGGCTTCAATGGCTCTGGCTCCCAGCCACTAAATCGCCCCAGTGCAATACCGCAAACCTGCTGCAACTTTCCCATTGAGCGCCACTGCGTCAGCATCCGATCTAGTCGATAGGGCGCTTCACCCACATCTTCAAACGCCAAAATCACGTCAGTCAGTGCTGGCTCGGCAGCAGTGCCCAGCAGATGCGTTGCCACACACAAATTTCCTGGAAATAATACACCTGTCGCAGAACCACCACAGCCTAATGTGGCCCAGCCTTGACCTTCAAGCGGCACAATCTTATGCTGCTCTACCCAGTCAAACAGCCGAGTCTGAGACCAGTTAGGCTCATCCGCGAGGGTTGTTAGCACTGGGCCATGAACCCCACCCAGCACGCCTAGCTTCGCCTGGCTCCACAGCAGACTCGTAATATCAGAAAATCCGATTAGCCACTTGGGCGGCTGAGCCTCACTCACGGTCGGCCAGGCCCAATTTTCTAAAAGCCGAGCCCCCCCGTAACCACCCCGCGAGCACAGAATCGCCTTGCACTCAGGATTGCTCAACGCCACCATTAGCTGCTGCCGACGCTGCTCATCGCGCCCGGCCAAATATCCCCAGCGATCGTCGTAACCCTCGCATAGGTGCAACCGGTAGCCACGCTGTCGCCAAACGTCTAACCCCTGTTCAAACTTATCCGACGACCGTAGACCACCACTGGGTGAAATGACACAGAGCAAGTCACCAGGAACAAGCGGTGGCGGTAGCAGAACATTCACTTGGGATTTATCACCTGATAGTCGATAGCATCCATCTTCAAAGTATCAATATTCAATAGCATTAAGCTCGCCGAAGTTATTGACCTGATAGGCCTCGCCTACATAGCCCGTTCTATCGAACATGATTTGGTGAATGTACTTATCTAGCTCGTACTCACTAGAGAAGCGATCGCGATAATAGGCCTTAATGTCTTCTTCTACGCCGAGCGTTTGCAGGCGGTCGTGCAGCGCCTGACGATCACCCGCAAAGTAAGCGGTTCGCGCTGGGGTATCGTTCCAAAACTTATTGATAATCCGGTAGGGCACACCGGCAAAGGTGACCTGCTCTTGAATAAATAAATTGGTCCAAATCAGGCCACCAGCGACCAAAAAAATCGCGACCCCGGCCATAGAACGTCGCAATAACACTTCATGAGAGTGCTCAGCATTTAGACGCTGATGAAGTCGGCTCGGCACAGCATGGCGACGCTGCAAAGTATCGAAAAAAGTGCGATCACGCGACCCGTAGCGCTTCAATCGCCGCTGCAAACGACTTCCTTTCGGCAGCATGGTAGAAACAGACCCTAGCCTTGGCTTGCGCTTCGGCAGCCAATGAACAATTAGGCTCAGCGGCCAAGCATATTTTTTCTTGTAGTGAGGCAAGCGTGCCATAAAGCAAAAAAGCGCAGAGAACCGAAAGCGGATAACTAAGCAGAGTATGACTGGAAAGAAACTTTGCCACGCTGATAAAAAGAATACAGAGCAGCTCGATATCAACAGACACCTTTGGCACAAAGTTTGTGCCCGTTCCACTATAGAACAACGATTATCGTTTTATATAAGTCTTAAGATACTGACAGCCACAGGCTATGAGTTATGGCTGATACTACTCATTTTGTCCAAATTCGCCTGCATAGTTTGCCGCAGTTCGGCAGCCAGTCGATCGACCGTGCCAGAGCGATCGCGCCGATAGTCCGATAAATAGGCCTTTAGATTGAGCGGCTCGCCCACATCAAAGCAGGCCTGACGCGGCGCTTTGGGATGCGCATCGACCAGGTGAAACACCTCCCGTTCTAGGCGAGTCAAGGTATCCAAAAACCGCTCTGGCGTGGGGGCTTCAGCCACATAGCCATCATAGATTGCATCAAAATTTAGCAGCCGAATCGTATCCCAGTACACGTCCTGTGGCTTCAGCTGATTTGGGCCTAGCAGCACCGTATTTTGCTTCGCACTTGGGTCTACGTCCGAACCATCGTCCACTAGGTCCAAATCTTCGAGTAGTGCCTGCACCTTATACACCCGCTCACGCACCGGCAAATTCTCACTGGGCTCGATAGAAAACGCCGATTCGCACTTTTTAATAAATATCTGGCGCAGCCGGTCAATTCGCTGATTCCAGTCCAACACGCCATCATCGGACAAATTGGCGTCTGATAGGTTGGCCTCATTCTCAATTTGCAAAATTACTCGGTTTGCTATCTGACGCAGCCGCTGATAGTCATCTAGCGGACGGTCATCTGGCGGATAGTCATCTAGCTGATAGTCATCTGGCGGATAGTCATCTAAGCTATCTGTCGAAATTTTCAGCTCGTCCTCTAACCGGCGCAGCATGTCTTCAATCACCTGCTGCATCGACTGCCGATAGCGGTACTTCAGCACCAGTGGCACCACATACACATCGGGAATGCTCTCTGGCGAGTCGGCTTTTTTGGCCAGTTGAGCCAATACCGACATCGGCAGCTGAATCGCACCCGAGCGAAACGGCATAATCGTGTCGTTTTGGTAGGAGCAGCCGCCTTCTGGAAAAATCACCAGGCGACACTGCGGCTGCTTGAGGATGGTGAGCGATTGGCTGATGCTGGCGCGATCGCCCAGCCCCCGACGAATGGAATAGCAGCCCAACCGCTGAATAAACCAACCGAGCCATCCTTTAAAGGCCTCGTAAGCCACAATGTAGTGAAACAGCTGGCCCAAGCGAGCCGACAGCACAAATAGCGTAATCCCATCTTCCATCGTGGGATGATTACACACATACACCACCCGCGCATTCTCCACGCTGCGCATTTTAGCGATCGCCTCATCTGAGACAGATACGCGCACCTTGTACAAAATTCGTCCCAGTGGATAGCTAATGCTCTGCACCAGCCGAGCCATCAGCGGCTTTTGCTTTGGCGGGAAAAAAGTGGGGCCCGAAGAGGCTTCCTTACCGGCAGCAGCACCAGCGGAACGGGCAGACGATGGAGAGTCAGCGGCCATAAAATATGCGCAGGTATCTGTGACCTATAATATAGCCGCCCATATTCCCAATATTAGGCCTCTGCAAAATTCAGCTTCTACAGAGATTAGCCTTCTACAAAAACAGCGAATCCTTGCGATTAACCGCGCCCAAACTCAGTAGATTTGAAAATTGCAAATGGCTCAGGCCTTTAACCCCTTCAATTTCTATGTTTTCGTAGGGGCGCTCAGGCTGAATCAACGACGTAAACACAGGCAAACGATGCGCAGATACGGGGCCATTCTCGCGTAGCGCAATCAGCTCACTCAAGTCACACAGGCGAATCGTTTCATCTAGGCCACCGCTGATAATCGAGCGGCCATCTGGGCTGAAGGCCACAGCGCGAATACCGCCCGCCAAGCCAGAATAGGATTGAAACCTCAGCTTGAGACAGGCTTTCTCTGGCGTTTGCAAATCCCACAGGTACACCAGCGGATCTTCACCGCCTGCAGCTAAGTAACGCCCGTCAGGGCTAAACGCAACTGCCTTTATGCCCAGCTCTGGCTGGGTAAAGCGGTGGCTCATTTCACCACTGTCCATGTCCCACAAAATCACTGTGGTGTCATCGCTGCCGCTAGCGACCAGCTCGCCGTTAGGACTGTATGCCACGGAACAAATGCGGTGGTCGTGCACGGCCAATGAACGAGAAACACCCTCTTTTCGATCCCAGCAGCGCACAATTTTGTCATCGCCGCCACTAACGAGGTAGCGGCTATTAATCGGATCGAAGCACACAGAATGAATCCAGTGAGTGCTGTATTTCAGCGACTTTAGGCAAAATCCAGAGGCCGTATTCCAAATGCGAATGGTGCAGTCGTCGCCGCTACTCGCCAAAAATCGCCCGCGCTGGCTAAACGCAACGGTCCTCACCCAGCTAGTGTGCTCGGCAAATGTCATCAGACACTGGCCTGTGTTGGCATCCCATAGACAAATCGTATGGTCGTCGCTGGCAGTGGCGATTCGAGCATTCTGGGGATCAACTGCGATCGCCCAAATCCGACCCTGGTGCATCGAAAAAGTCGCCTTGCGCTCACCACTCACCCGGCTCCACACTGCCAAATCCCGACCATCGCCCGCACTCACAATGTGCTGCTCACCCAAAAAGCTAACCGCACGAATGCCGTTGGTGTAACCGCGATAAGTCCTCACCGCCCGAGCCTTCACGCGAATAGCCGCGCTATTTGCACCGCCATTTGAACTTGCGACGTCGTTTGAATCGGCAACGTCGTTTGAATCGGTAACATCATTTGAGCCCGCATCCGCTACTGTTTCATCTGCCGGAGCCAAAATAGGCATCCCCGAGAGGGCATCTGATAGCTGGCGTTCGCTGATATGAACCTGCCATAGCATCAACATTTGCTTATCACCGCCTGCCGCAAGCATGAGCTTATTGCCCTGCGGCTGAAACGCCACAGACCAAATTCGACTACTGTGTGTAGAGACCGTTTCGATCAGCTGCTGGGTTTTAAGATCCCAAAGCCGAACCTGGCAGTCGTCTCCACCGCTTGCCAGCAATCGACCGTCTGGGCTAAGTGCGATCGCCCGAATGCGATCTTCTCTCAAAAGGACCGCGCCATCACTCGACTGACGCAGCACCACTGGGCAGGTGGGTGCGGCTGCCAAGGACCAAATTCTCACCGTACCGTCGTCACTACCACTCAGCAGCTGAGTTCCATCTGCACTAAATTTCACCGTGCGAACCCAGTCTGTATGGCCCACAAACTCAGCAATCAGCGAGACAGAGGCAGACGATTCAGTGGCGGCTTCGCCGGTCCGTTCAATCGACCACAGCCGAATGACATCGTCGTCACCACAGCTCGCCAGCCGCTGCCCATCTGGACTGAAGGTAAGCGATCGCACAGCACTCTGCCGAGTTAGCTGAGACGCCTGATAAGCACCGGACTTTGCACTTTGCAACTCAGGATTTTGCAGCTCAGAATTTTGTAGCTTAGAATTTTGCCGCTGAACGTCCGAATCGTGCAGCCACTGACAAAGCACCCGACCTCTGGCCGTATCGTAGAGCGTAATTTTATTCTCACCGCCCGCAGCCGTCAGCTTTTCATCTGGGCTAAGGGCGATCGCATGTACCCAATCAGTCGTAGCCTGCTGCCACAGCAGTCTAGGTTGACTCATCGACTGATTTACCGCCTGCTGACCAAAGACAGGGAGCTGCCACAGCTTGAGCATACTGTCATCGCCACCGGTCAATAGGCAAGACTGAGCGTGTAGAAATGCGATCGCCCGAACCCAACCGTTGTGCGCAGACCATTCAGCACACTTTTGCCCAGGTTCCACAGTGTGATCCGCCGTTAGCCACATGTGCACAACACCGCGTGTGTCACCACAAGCCAACGTCACATCATCAAACGCAATCGACATCACATCGCTCACAGTTTCTGTAAAAACCGAACGATTCAGCTCACAGCGCGTAAAATTCACATCTCTTAGCTGCGCACCCTGCAAATACGCCTGCCAAATCGTCAGCTTTGAAAAATCTTTTCGAGAAAGCTTTCCGTGAGAAAGCTCCACCATCAGGTTCACAAAATTTCCACCGGCATACCCCAGCCGATAAGGGTTGTTCTCTCGAAAAATATCTAGCTTGCCGTTGAGATACTCATCTACCTGAAAAAGACTTTTGAAATAGTTTCGCAAGCGCTCCAGTATAGGCCGAACAATCGCATTTTTTTGAAACTCTCGGCAGGAGTCTTCAGCATCAGCCTTCATCAAAGCGTGACGATTAAAGAGAGACAAATCTCCTTGAATCAAATCCTGAAAAATCTCTCTGATAAAACGGTTCAGCACATACTCCGCCACAATAGGATGCAGCTCAAAAGAGGCCCCACCCACATGCTTAACATCAACTAAAAACCGCCTTTCCAAAGACTGCAACGTATACAGCAGATTCTCTTTGAGGTCTTGAGAAACAACATCAGCCTGCAAGTCTTCTAGCATGCAGGGAGCATGATTAATCGCCAGCCAGTACATCACCTCAATTTCGGCAGGAGACAGCCGCCGAAACTGCGTTTTCAACACACTCCTAAGATCATCAAAAACAGAAATTTCCTGGTCGAGAAAATCTCTAATTCGACCATAAAACATGTCTTTGACAGCATTGGCCGCCAGCCGCAGCGCCATCGGATGACCATAGTAACGATCCACTAGCTCTTTGTAGTCAGCAGCTTTACCTCGCAACCGAAACTGGCTCAGCATTCGCGCCGCTTCATAGTCTTTTAATCCATCTAGCGTGTACAGACGCGCGAGTGAATCACCTTCGAGCACTGAAAGCAGCTCTTTAGGCTTTTCCCGACTGGTCAACATAAGGCAGCTCATCCCAATAGCAGCCCCTTTTTCCAGCTGACCGCCCCCTGTTCGAGCAGGCTCGCCCGAAATATTACCCTGGTAGCCACCAGCGCCCAACGGCTGTCGCAAAGCATCAAACCAATCCCCGTAAGCCTTCAATTCATCGCGGTACAGACTCGCCTGCTGTTGACGGCTAGATTGAAACGTTGGCGTTGCGCTGCTCGTATTCTTTGCGGCAAGCTCAGAATCAGCCGCCGCATGGCCGTCGTTGTAGCTCTTGAAAACAGCTTCAAATCCATCAATCACAACCAAACAAGGCTGCTGAGAAAAGCACGAAATGAGTTGCTCAATTAGCTTTTGCACCCCCTTAGGAGACGCTGAATCTAGCGCAGAGAGCACCTTACTAGAGGGTAGCCAACCTCCGCGCTGAGTAAGGCTAACACCAGACGATGACGAAATATTCTCTGGCAAAATCTCTTCTGGTGAAGTCTCTTCTGGTGAAGTCTCTTCTGGTAAAATCTCCCCTAACAAAATCGTTAGAAGGACTCGCAACAGCTCAGATGGCGTTTGCAGCTTACGTGCGGTTAACCACACAACCTGCGCAAAGTAGCCGTCCAACTCCTCTACCAGTTTCCTAGCTAACGAGGTTTTACCAATTCCACCAATTCCGCAAATAGCTAGCAGCTTGTGGGCGTCAGCAGGCGCTAGAATCCACTGCTTCAAGTCAGCAAGTACCTCACGACGGCCTTGAAATAGATTGAGCGCAGGCGGCGCATCATTCCAACAGTACTGAGTGGATAAATCAGGACAATCAGGCAAAGCATAGCGACGGCTCTGCTGAAAGCGACCAAAACTCACCTCATCGGCTTCTAAATGAGATGTCAAACCTAAATCAGAGCCTAAATCAGGGCCCAAATTAGAAACTGGATACGAACCTTGCAGCGCTAGCTCAGTATTTTCAGAACGAATTTTGGAGCGACTTGGTGAAGAAAGGCTAGCATCACTCAGCTGACTGGCACCTGCTTGACTGGCACTTGCACGACTAGCGCTTCCTTCAATCTCCGCCATCAGCCGCCGCTCCAAAGACGCCAGTTTTCCAGGGCCTTTGCCTTTAATGCCAAATTTTCGATAGACCTCGCCCAATCGCTTACGAGTCGCTGCCTCCGAAATACCTAAATGCTTAGCGATGTCCTTACTTTTTTGCTGACCCAGCGCCAGCTTCAGCGCAGCAAGTTCACCATCAGAGACCCGCTTGGCACGAGCCAATCCAACGAGCACGTCATCCGGAATAGAAAAATGTAATGGCATAGGACTGCGGCAACCTGCGGCTGTTCAGAGCGATAGGAGCGTTTCAGGAGATTGGCCACAGTGTATCTCACAAAAATACTTGTGAGATACCACATTGCCAGTAGGTTAAAGAAACTCTATGTACCCACCGAAAAGCATAAGTCTACGTTGTAAAAGGGCTTGGATGTATTGGCGGATACAGTCTGATGAAAGATCATACTTTTGCCGACTTGACAGGACAAAGTGAGGCCGCTAACGTTGGAATGTGAGGTTAAGTGAGATCTATGTCGTTGTCATTCCTGGCCTTATGTGCTCACAAAAAGCAAGTCATGCCGTAGAGATTACCTTCTACCAGCATGTATCTCTCACTATGTGAGAGTTGCGCTTGTTGTGCCACATGTCCTGAGTGTCTACCGCAGCCTACCCCCGGCTGTATAAAGGAGTCATTGCTATGTCGCTACCATCAAAACCTGTTCCATCAAAGTTCAATCAATCGCCCGAGGAAACGTTCGACATGCCCCTTTTTCCGGGCTACGTCAGATCTGTTCCTACGTTGCAACCACATATGCCAGCGCAGCAAGTGAGAGCCACTAACGCAGCGCCAACTACTAAAAACAGTGATACTGACGTGGAAAAACTGTTGAAGCAGTATGGAGAGCTTTCTCAGCTTGTACAAGAGCAGACCCGGCTGCACTATAAGCAGTCGCAGCAGTTGCAGCAGCAGATGAAAACCCAAGCTGCGCAGCATCAAAGTGAGCTGCACCAGCTAGAGCAGGCGTGGAGTCACCGGCTAGATACCGTCATTGCCAACACACAAAAAGCTGCCGCTACGCCAGCCGATGCATACCAAACAGTGCATCCATCCACTGTTCACACCGTTCCTCATCAGGCTCGGCCTACCAACAGTCGCAACCGTCAGGCCAGCAGGCGACCTTCACCACTCCAGGGCGTATCAACAACCTACCAGGTTGCTCGCAGGCCGCAGGTGCGCTGGGTTGAGAAGCTTTTAGGGTCTGTGCCTGCGCTAGTTAGCTTGGTCGTAATGGGAACGGTGATAGCAGCTTTGAGCGCGCTCGCACTCTCTCCAAATGTCCTTTGGCCGAGCCTTAGCATCGTCATTCAAGCCGTCATTCCATTCATCTTCGTCACCGGCCTCATCGGCATCGGTATCACGGCAGTTTGGTCCTCTGCTCGATAAAGCGGTTACCTGATGCTTCCTAAAAGTAAAATCGTCGCTTTACGACCATTGCTTTAATGCCGCATCAAACCCGCATCTAACAAAAAGCCCTTTGCTTCTGGAGTATTCAGAAGCAAAGGGCTTTTTTGATGTCTTTTCGATTAGAGCCTTCAGCAAGACAGACGATGAAACAACCTACTCACCACCAGCCATAATCTTCGGCACCTTGAAAAAGTCTTCCTCGCGGTCGGGCGCGCTATCGAGAATCGACTCTCGCTCTGCAAACACCTCTAGATGATCGGGCCGGGTGATGTTGCTTACTTCAATAGCTCTCGTCGTCGGCGGCACATCGTCCGTATTTAGCTCATCGAGCTGCTGAACATATTCCAAAATAGTGTTCAGCTGACCGGTAAACTGCTGCTCTTCGGCTTCACTCAGCTCTAGCCGAGCAAGGGTTGCGACTTTGCGCACCTGATCAACATCAATCATGAAAGGTACTAGGGTGTAGCGATAACGTATCTAAGCTTAAATCATGTCGAGCTTCATACGACCGGTAACCTTGAGCCAGTTCTGCGCCTCAATATAGTTATTGGGGGCAATGCGAATCGCCTCCATCCAGTAGCGCGCGGCTTCATCGTATAGGGTGTCGGCTTCGCTTTTATCACCAGCGGCTTCGGCCTGTTCGCCCTGGTAGTGATAAATAACTGCTGTGTTGTTGAGTGCTTGAATCAAGCGAGGATTGAGTTCAATGGCATCTTCGTACAGTGCGAGTGCCTTGCTGTGCTCGCCGTTGCTCGCCTCAATCAATCCCATGTTGTACAGGATGTAGCTTTTATCGTAGGGATCTTCTTCTAGCGTGAGCGCTTCTTTGTAGTTGTCGAGCGCTTCAGCATACTCACCGTCGGCCTGGGCAGACATGCCGTCGCGGTAGTAGGCAAAGGCTTCTTTTGCTTGCTGCTTAGCAGGGAGCATTTTCAAGATCATGTCGGCCATGACCGTAAATGACTTGTCAATGAAGTTGTCGTTCTTTTGAGTTCTTGGCATTGATGTCCTTTCAAGCTGCGTGTACACGCCGATACAATTGCTATTCGCTCATAAAAGGTTAGCAAACTGTCGTGGGTGCGATCGCCGAAACGTAAGGGACTCTTAAGTTATGCAACCAAGTGATAAGACAAGCCGACAATTACGCTGCCGAAACCTTTGAAGTCACCACCTGTAAACGAGGTGCTTGCGTCTTATTGCGTGATAGCTCTACTTGACTATGCAAGAAAGTCACAAGCTCACCGATCGTTTCAAAATCATCTTCGTCAAAGCAATCGCTTAGATCGAGATAAAACTGCTCACAGAAGTCTTCGCAAAAGGTAATGACCCAGTCGTGCCAACACACTAGCGCCAGGTGCAAGTCACCGTGTAGGCGATCGCCAGGGCGCACCCGGCCAAAGTCCAATCCCGAGTATTCACTGAAGCGCTGATAGACAAAGGCCAAAACTTCACGGTCAGTGGACTGGTCTGAAAACAGCCGACACCACGCAGTGAGGCTCAGGGCTCTATGCGTGCGGGTTTGCAGCCACTGATTGACCTGATAGCGAATGCCCAGATCTGGACTCATATCCGCATAAACGCTGACGCTATTAATCCAATTACTAAGCTGATTCATCATGTGAGGTGCGGTTTAAGAAGAAACCGTTAGGGCGTTCTGTGTTTAATATGCCCACTCACCCTAGAGAAATTACGGTGCTTTTTGCGACGTAGATACGGAAGTTTTTTCGAGAAATCAATTGTACAGATTGGCAATTATCTATACATAAACACAAATAGCGCTTCCCAAACATGAGCTGTCCGAGAGGCGCGCCTTTTAGCTTAATTCCTGATGCTGGGCCTATTTTCTGAACTACGACACTAAAGAAGGCTCTTCGGTACGCGATGCCGCCAGTACCTTACCCATAGCTTCTGGCGGCATCGGTCGACCCACCCAGTAGCCCTGTAAATAGTCGCAGTCGTACTGACTGAGGAGATTTTGCTCTGCTTGATTCTCTACTCCTTCAGCCACAACTTTCAGGTCGAGGCGATGGGCCAACTCAATCGTAGACTGCAAAATAGCTTGATTCTTAATATCGTGCGTAGCGCCACGGACGAAGCAGTTGTCGATTTTAAGTGTATCGATGGGTAGCTGCTTTAGATAGCTAAGAGAAGAGTAACCCGTGCCAAAGTCATCGACGGCAATTCTGATACCGAGTGACTTAAGCTCATTTAGAATTTCAATGGCAGATTCAGCATCCTGCATCAGCGCCGTTTCTGTCACTTCTAGCTCTAAGTTGTGAGGGGCCAAGCCGCTGCTCGCCAGCGTATTTTTAATACAGTCAATTAGGTTGGTTTGGTTGAACTGCACGCTAGAAAGGTTGATAGACACGTACTTCATCCCCCAATTTTGCATGAGCCATCGCTTGGCCTGAGCGCACGCTGTTTCAAGTACCCACTGGCCTATATCTACGATGAGTCCAGTATCTTCTGCCAGCGGCACAAACTTGGCCGGAGAAATGTAGCCATGCTCCGGATGACACCAGCGAATAAGCGCCTCACTGCCTTCTACGCGGCCCGTGTGCAGATTGAGCTGTGGCTGATAATACACCTCAAATTCTTCGCGCTCTAGGGCATAGCGCAACCAGGTTTCCATGGTGATCTGGTCGCTAAATGCCAAAGGCATGTCGGAGCGATAGAACTGGCAGTAATTGCTCTTTTGCTTTTTGGCGAACTCTAGCGCCGCATCGGCCTGGCGCAAAAGCGTGTAGAGATCTTCGCTTTGGTGGAGGAGAAAGGCGATGCCAATACTGGTGGTGACGAAAATCTCTTGGCCAGGCAGAGAGAATGGACGACTGAGCGCGTCCATTAAGTTTTCGGCGGTTTCTCTAGCCTGCTGAGGTCGCTCTAGGTTTGGCAGAAAAATAGCAAACTGGTTCGCAGTGAGCCTGGCAAGCGTTGCACCAGCAGGCAAACAAGCCTGAAGCCGCTTAGCCGCAGCCTTCAATAGCTCGTCGCCAGCGGGGTAACCCATCACGGTATTGACCAGCCGCAATCGATCGAGGCTGACGGACATAAAAGCCAGAGTTTGCTGACTTTCGTGAGCGGCGGTGATAGCTTGGCTCAGCCGCTGATGCAGCAGCTGATAGTTGGGTAAATCTGTCAGGCTGTCGTAGTGAGATAAGCGGTTGAGCTGCTCGGCGGTGTTACGCAGGGTCGTGACGTAAAGCTCGCTGGTGTCCGTGAGTCGCTTAATTCGCGCTTCGATGGTGTTAGAAATTTCGGCGGGCGTGACAGGACGTACGATGCAATCATCTGCGCCGAGTTCCATGGCTCGGCGGGTGTGCGATCGCTCGCTCTCATTGGTAACTAGCACAAACGGCGTCAGCATCAGCTCGCTGTCTTGACGCATGGCTTCTAGTACCTGATGCCCGTTGAGGCCCCGTCCATCCGGCGTTTGCAGCTCCCAGCTGCAAATAATAACGTCAGGGCGATGTGCGCGTCCTGCCTTGATACCCGACGGGCCGTCATCCGCAGTGTTGACCAGAAAATCCTCAGACAGCAAGTGGTTGACAAGATCAGTGCGCCTTGAGCTGGGGGTCTCGATAACTAATATTTTTTGCATGGACGTTTCTCAGCCCTCATATCCTTGGAATAGCCAAGAGACATAGATAAAGGAAGCAAACAAAAGGAAAGTCATCCACCGCTGTTTGGGCCGGTGTTGGAAGAAATCCCTGCCGCTTGCACGAGATTTTTCGGAAAATGGAACTAACAAAATAACGTGTCAATGTCCTTAAGTCTGTTCATCTACGCCCTGTATTCACGAGGAGTTACAAGCGATATCAAGCTGGGCATAAGCCACTACAGGTGATTTACCTTGATACTAGGATGCCCGCGAGTAGGGCCCGGTGAGCAGTGACAGCTCGATAAGTGGGCAAAAAACCTGGATAAGTCGAGATAGAACGAGCGGTCGGCAGATATACAGCCTAAAAATTAGGCTGAGCCATCCACTAGGGCGATTACTGAGATGATTCTGACAAAGATTACAGCAATGTAGCCGCTGCACGCTCAAGCGTAGAAACAAAGCTAGGGTAGGAAACCGCAGCTGCTTCAGCTCGGCGAATCTGGGTTTTCCCAGGGGCACGGGTAGCCGCTACGGCGAGAGCCATCGCAATTCGATGGTCGGTATAGCTGTCGAGCGCGGCACCTGTAGCAAGCTGAGCAGTCGCGCCCATTCCCGTAATTTCTAGGCCTTCTGGATGTTCTACGACGGCGGCACCTAGCTGTGTGAGTGCGGCGGCCATGACGGCTAAGCGATCGCTTTCCTTTACCCGCAGTTCAGCAGCTTCTGTAATCTTGGTAGTGCCCTGGGCAAACATCGCGGCGACCGCGAGCACAGGCACTTCATCGATCAACCGAGGAATTAAGTCACCGCCGATATGGCAAGCCTTTAGCTGACTGTGACGAACACGCAAATCGGCAACCGGCTCGCCCGTGACGTCTCTTTCGTTTTCTAGTGTGATGTCGGCTTCCATCATTGCCAAAGCGTCTAGGATGCCGGTGCGAGTTGGGTTAATGCCTACGTTTTCGATTAGCAAATCTGAGCCGGGGGTGATAGCAGCGGCTACGAGCCAAAAGGCAGCAGAGCTGATGTCACCGGGCACAATCACCGTTTGACCCGTAAGCTGCGCGGGGCCATGAAGCGTGACGCTGTGGGTTGCTACATCAATAGAAAGTTTGGCTCCGAAGGCTTTGAGCATTCTTTCGCTGTGATCGCGAGACAGGCTGGGTTCGGTGACGGTGGTGTCACCTTCAATGGAGAGCCCGGCTAGCAGCAGACAGGATTTGACCTGCGCAGAAGCGATGGGTGAGTGGTAATGAGAGGGCTGAAGCTGCTGGCCCTGTACACCAAGTGGAGCGAGTGTGTTGCCTGCTTTGCCAGCAATAGTGGCTCCCATGGAAGTGAGAGGGGCGATGACGCGTTTCATAGGGCGCGATCGCAACGAATCATCACCCGTCACCGCAAAGAACTTACTAGGCTGAGAAGCCAGCAACCCCAGCATTAGTCTTAACGTCGTGCCTGAGTTTCCAGCATCTAGGACACCGTCGGGCTCTTGCAGCGCACCGCCTGTGCCTTCGACCGTGATCCATTCATCTTCTAGATTCGAGACTTTGGCACCCATGGCGCTGAAGCAAGCTGCGGTGCTGCGAGGATCTTCGCCGAGTAGGAGGCCTTTGATGCGGCTGGTGCCCTGGGCGATCGCGCCCAACATCAGCGCCCGGTGAGAAATAGACTTATCCCCTGGTACCGTAATTGTTCCTGTAAGTGGCCCACCCTTACTGCCATCAATTTCTAGAGTCTGATGGGGGGCTTGGTCAATCAGCTGTAAAAAAGTCATGGTGGCAAAAGGTGAGGTGAAGAAACGTGAGATAAATCAAACAAACGACAACAGAGCCCACAGCAAATGGGGACAGTGAACTATCGCTAACTGCTCGCATCGCAGTAGGCGTTGATGCCTTCAATCAGCGCTGCTTCCTGAAGATCGATAGTTTGTATTGCGCTGTAGGCACTGTCAGTTTGAGCTTGAAATCGACTAAATACATTACGAGCCTCCTCTTCAGTAGAGGCTTCTGTCAGCGGCTGCATGGCATCTCTTGCCGAGGTGAGTGCCCCGTTCCACTGGGTAAGCAGCGTTACATACTGCTGTCGGTACTCGTTCAGCTGCTCATCGTCGATGCTAGCATTACTGGTTTCTTGGGCGATTGCATCTAGCTGAGCGCGCGCTTTTTCAACCGCGCTAATGTAGTCCTTAGCGGCTGTGTTGATGTCACCAAGATTTTGCGCGCTGGAGAATTGAGCAAGCGCCTGGTCCATATCCTGCTCGTATTCTTGAACAAAGCCCTTAGCCTCGTTGATCGGGCTTGCCAACTGCTTGCATTGAGACACACTGCCGCCGCAGCTGGTTAATCCAATGAGTATTAAGCTACTCAGTAAGGTCAGTGCTTTTTGAGAGGACATTGGCATGGACCGGGGCGAAAGATATCCGTAGCGAACAACACTATACCCGTTTATGAATACCATCTCAGGAGAGACCGCGACTTTGAACCATTCTCCAGATAGCACGCAGGCTCACGGCGCATCGGCGACTGAAGCGCTACTTCAACATCGCCAGCAGTTTTCTTCACTCGTAGGTAAGCGCTACTTCAACTATGGCGGGCAGGGGCCGATGGCGGATAGTGCGATCGCCGCACTCAGCAACGGGCAAAAAACTATTCAAACCAAGGGGCCTTTTTCCGCAGAGGTTTATGAATGGATTACGACGGAAGGGAAACAGATTAGAAGTGCGATCGCTGGGGCCCTAGGCACAGAGCCAAACACCATTACCCTCACAGAAAATGTCACCGTCGGCTGCAATATTCCGCTGTGGGGACTGCCCTGGAAAGCTGGCGACCACATCCTAATGGGAGACTGCGAGCATCCAGGCGTCATCGCAGCCGTTCGTGAGCTGTGCAAGCGCTACGACGTCACGGTCAGTACCTGTCCACTGCTTGAAAATATGCTGGCAGGCACTGATCCGGTAGGTGTCATTGAGCAAGGATTGCGTCCAGAAACGCGGCTAGTGATTTTGAGCCATATTTTGTGGAATACGGGGCAGGTGTTGCCAATGGGTGCGATCGCTGCTTTATGCCATGAGAATGCACCACACACCCGTCTACTAATGGATGCTGCTCAATCTGTAGGCTCGCTACCGCTGGACCAAGCTGGCTGGCGCTTACCCGAAACAGGCGTAGACTTTTACGCATTTACCGGACATAAATGGCTGGGTGGCCCAGCAGGGCTGGGCGCACTGTACGTACGGCCCGAGGTTTTTGAAGAGATTGTGCCAACCTACATTGGCTGGCGAGGGGTGGAAGTAGATAGCGCTGGGAATCCGACCGACTGGGAAAAAAGTGGGCGAAAGTTTGAAGTTGCGACTTCCGACTACAGCCTCTGGGGATCACTGCATCAGGCAATGGCAGTTCAGGCAGAATGGGGAGATAGCCAAGCTCGCTACGAGCGAATCTGCACTCTAAGTAAAAGACTGTGGGCGGGCTTACGTGAGCTACCGAACGTTCAATGCTTGCTCAGCGATACGCCACCCCCTTCTGGCCTAGTTTCTTTTCAGCTGTTGGATGCTGATGGTCAGCCTGATTTTGAGCGGCACGGCGCTCTGGCGAAGCAGTTAGAAGCGGAAGGGATTTACGTTCGGACGTTGGCGTCGCCCAACTGTTTGAGGGCTTGCGTACACTACCTCACGCTTGAATCGGAAGTAGATGAGCTCATCGCTCGGATTGGGGTGTAGCCAGACCCACCTCGACCTCCGCTCGACTACGCTCGAGGCAACGCCAAGAGGAGATTTACTTTAGGCTTGGTAGGCATGGGTTTCTTATCTCGAACTCACGTTATTAAGAATTTGACCCGATGATGAGATCACTCAATCATGAGATTGTTAGCGCGATGAATACCGAAAGTGCCTAAATGGTTTAACACCGCTGGCCCCTGCCAAGCTGATATTCACTACATGCTGCCGCCCTTGAGAAGATTTCCGGGGATTGAGCGGTTGGTGGCGCAGCGTGGCTATTTTGTAATTCATGCGCCTCGGCAAACAGGTAAAACAACAGCTATGTTGGCACTGGCAGATCGGCTAACAATGAGCGAAGACTACACGGCAGTTATGGTTTCTGTTGAGGTGGCGGCAGCGTTTATCGATGATGTGGGTGCGGCAGAGAATGCAATGTTGGGCAGTTGGAGGGATTCAGCTGAAAGCCAATTGCCTGAGGAGTTGCACCCACCACAATGGACAGATGCTGCACCCGGCCAGCGGGTTCAATCTGCTTTGACGGAATGGGCAGTGCGATCGCCGCGTCCGTTGGTTTTCTTTTTAGATGAGATCGATGTACTAAGGAATGAAACGCTAATTGCAGTCCTGCGGCAGCTCCGTGCAGGCTATCCGCTGCGGCCTAAATCGTTTCCCCAGTCACTGGCACTCATCGGCGTGAGGGATGTGCGTGATTACAAAGTGGCCTCTGGTGGGAGCGATCGACTTGGAACTGCCAGCCCTTTCAATATAAAAATTGGGCTCTTTAGGAATTCCCGTGTATGCCCCCTACATCTAGTGGTGTGCTGTTCCTGATGGATGTGGGAGAATTAGCTTGAATCTATCACCCGAGGGACGCAGCATGGATAACTCGATTGAGATTCCGCTGGACCTGCCGGATGTCCAAGTGCAAGCGGTCGATAAAACGACGAAAGGGGAGTGGCTAATCCGTCTGGAGAGCACGCTTAAAGGCACAAAGTGCCACCAATGTGGGCGTCAGATTAACCAATTCCATGGCTTTGACAGTGCGCTGCGGTTGCGCCACTTACCGTTGTTTGAAGTGCCAGTTTTTATTGAGCTGCGGCCAAAGCGCTACCGCTGTAAATTCTGTGAGGGAAAGCCAACCACCACCCAACAATTGAGTTGGCATGAACCTCGAAGTCACAACACCAAAGCCTATGAGCGTTGGCTATTGCGACTGATGATAAATTCGACCGTTGTCGATGTGGCTAAAAAGTTAAACATCAAAGCTGGCATCATCACAGGGGTGCTTGACCGCTGGTTAGCCAAGCAAGTCAATTGGGAGGCGATTGAGCATCTGGAGATTATCGGGATAGATGAATATAGTGGACCCGAAAAACTAGACAGGTAGCTAAGCTCTGAATCACTCAAAAAA
>ERZ1740067.46-NODE-46-length-94783-cov-12.269466_pt1 | contig 94783 bp, 98 predicted proteins | sample MGYA00581736_ERZ1740067 | MGnify/ENA primary metagenome ERZ1740067 (study PRJEB43018, sample SAMN04849236) | marine metagenome | isolation source: floating plastic debris | place: Pacific Ocean | collected 2008-08-27 | study: EMG produced TPA metagenomics assembly...
CCTTTTCAGACAACCTTATGGGCTTTGCCAACAACATTCGTACGATTGATGGCGGCACGCACCTAGAAGGACTCAAAGCGGTGCTAACGCGCACCATGAACGTGATTGCCCGTAAGCGCAAAAAGCGTAAAGACGGCGAATCGAACATGGCGGGCGAGAACATCCGCGAAGGCTTGACAGCTGTGGTGTCGGTGAAAGTGCCTGAGCCCGAGTTTGAGGGACAGACCAAAACCAAGCTGGGTAACACCGAAGTTCGCGGCATTGTTGATTCTTTGGTCGGTGAGGCGCTCTCTGAGTATTTGGACTTTAACCCCAACGTGGCAGACGCCATTTTGGAAAAAGCGATTCAGGCTTTCAACGCTGCTGAAGCTGCAAAGAAAGCACGTGACCTTGTACGACGTAAGTCTGTATTGGAGTCTTCTACGCTACCCGGTAAGCTGTCGGATTGTGCGTCTCGTGACCCGAGCGAATCGGAGATCTTCATTGTGGAGGGGGACTCTGCGGGTGGTAGTGCGAAGCAAGGACGCGATCGCCGATTCCAAGCCATTCTTCCTTTGCGAGGCAAAATCCTCAACATTGAGAAAACCGACGACTCCAAGATCTACAAGAACAACGAAGTTCAATCCCTCATCACCGCACTGGGATTGGGGATCAAAGGCGAAGACTTCGCTGCTGATAGCCTGCGCTACCACCGCATTTGCCTGATGACAGATGCAGACGTAGACGGCGCACACATTCGCACGCTGCTGCTAACGTTCTTCTATCGCTATCAGCGCGACCTGGTAGACCAAGGCTACATTTACATTGCTTGCCCGCCGCTGTACAAGCTGGAGCGGGGTAAAAACCATACCTACTGCTACAGCGAAAAAGAGCTGGCAGATGGCATCGCTGCACTGCCTGATAACGCTAAATACAACATTCAGCGCTTTAAGGGATTGGGTGAAATGATGCCGCAGCAGCTGTGGGATACCACTATGAACCCGGAGACTCGGACCCTGAAGCGGGTAGAGATTGAAGATGCGGCTGAAGCGGATCGGATCTTTACGGTGTTGATGGGAGATCGCGTTGCCCCTCGCCGCGAATTCATCGAAACCTATGGACCTAGATTGAACATGACCGATCTGGACATTTGATGAACAGAGACGGAAACACACTCTTCCTTGGTATTAGAGTGTGTTTCTCTCGTCACATGAAATAATGTTGCGAAATCTTTCCTTAGATAGAGCACCCCTCTAAGCTTTAAACTTAGGAACACATTAAGTACTTTTAAAACATGAGCAACAATTTAGCGACCCAGCTCCGTGAGGGCACTAAAAAGGCTCACACTATGGCCGAGAACGTCGGATTCGTTCGATGCTTTTTGCGTGGTGTGGTGGAGAAAAAGTCCTACCGCAAGCTAGTAGGGAACTTCTACTTCGTCTACTGCGCCATGGAAGAAGAACTCGAAAAGCACAAGGACCATCCTGTTGTTTCTAAGATTTACTTCCCTGAGCTCAACCGCAAGCAGAGCCTGGAGCAAGACTTAGCCTTCTACTACGGTGCCAACTGGCGCGAAGAGATCAAGCTTTCTAAAGCGGGTAAGAAGTACGTCGACCGTATCCGCGAGATTTCTGCCAACCAGCCTGAGCTACTGATTGGTCACTCCTACACTCGATACTTGGGCGACTTGTCTGGTGGCCAAATCCTAAAGACAATCTCTCAGCGAGCAATGAACTTAAACGGTAGCGATGGCGTTGCCTTCTACGAGTTCCCGACCATCGAAGATGAGAAAGCCTTTAAGAATGAGTACCGCGAGTCTTTGGGCGAAGCACCTGTAGATGATGCAATAGCTAACGCGATTGTAGAAGAAGCAAACGATGCTTTCGGTATTAACATGGAGCTATTTCAAGAGCTGGAAGGCAACTTGATTAAGGCAGTGGGCGTAATGCTGTTTAACAGTCTGACCGGTGGCCGTCGTCGTGGTAGTACTGAGCTAGCGACTGAAGGCTAGGAGGCCAGGAAGGGTAAAGGTTTAGAACTTTCTAATCCAGAACTGCGCCAAGGCTGAAGAGCACTGGTGGGCCTTTGAAAAGAGACTATCCTATCGGGTAGTCTCTTTTTGATTTTTGTCCAATATCGACTGATACTTGTCAGTAGGCATCGCTACGGTGTTTGATCTTCAGAGTTACTTCAACTCTTTCATCGTTGATTCTGTAGATGATACGGTAGTCACCAGCCCGATATCGATACTGTCCGCAGAGATTTCCTGATAGCGGCTTAATATTGCGATGTTGATAAGGATTCTGTTCTAGTACTTCAAAAGCACGAGCGATCTTCTTTGCTAATGCTTTGTTGGCGGATCGATAGAATTTTCTGGCAGGTTTGCTAAGTTCTACTTTGTATGGCATGGATTTGATTAGGCTGCGCTCTGGGCTACCCTCAGCAATTAATAGTCAAAGAAGCTATTCCCAAACGTCATCTCTAACACTTCTCCAATTGACAGTACCTTCCTCTTTTATTGACTGTTCGGCTTCTGCCAACTCACGCTCAAGGTTAGGCATGGCCAGAAGCTCCTGCGTTGCTTCTTCTGACTCTTGACTGTTTAGATAAGCAAGAAAATCCAGAGCTACTTTAAGTCTTTCTGCAGAGAGACTATTAATATGGCTTTGGAGCTGTTCTTTCAAACTTGCTTCTTTGACATGCGGCGTATCTATTCCTTGGACCTGTATCGTTTCCATGTTTTGTTCGTTCTGTAAAAAAATCAATCTTGCTGCCAGGCTACTGGTCCGACGACGATCTTCAGCCTGTCAGTAAATCTTCCTCGGGGTAGCGGATGACGCTGGGGCTAGGATCGCCTAGTAGGGCTGACATTAGCAGCAAAATGCCTACACGCCCAATGTACATGGTAACAATAATGAATATCTGACCCCAGGTGGATAGATCGGCTGTGATGCCGGTTGAGAGGCCGACGGTAGCAAAGGCAGAGACTGACTCGAACAGGATGCTGATAAAGGTGAGCTCTGGGTCACTGAGCGAGATGCAGGTGGTGATGATGACGACGCTGACGGCTGAGGCAACGACGACGGAAAGGGCTTTGAGAATGCGAGAGACGGGGATTTGTCTTTGATAGCAGTTGACTTCTTCTTTGCCTTGCAGGGCGGCTTTTGTACTCATAAGCAAGATGCGGACAGTTGTGGTTTTGATGCCGCCGCCTGTGCTGCCTGGGCTCGCGCCGACAAACATAAGTGCGATCGCAACAAACAGCGCACTTGTCTCCATCGCTCCAATATCAATCGAATTAAAACCTGCTGTGCGCATCACCACCGACTGAAATCCTGCCAGTAGCGCTTTTGCGCCGAAGCTTTTGCCTGCTAATGTGGCCGGATTGTCGAATTCAATAAAGAGGAAGGCAATTGTTCCTAGCACGAGCAAAATCAGTGTGGTGCTCGTCACAATCTTAAAATGCAGCGAAAAAATCGTGTGTTCCTTTTTCCGCGTTATGCGCGCTTTTGCCCACATGAAGGCCTCCATAATGACCTGGTAGCCAATGCCGCCAATGATAATCAGCGCCGATATCACTGCCATTGGCCAAGCATTCTCGGCGTACTGCACCAAACTGTCTGAAAACAGACTAAAGCCCGCATTGTTAAATGCGCTGATGCTATGAAAAATGGAAAGCCATAGCGCTCTGCCCGTACCAAACTCCGGTGTAAATGTCGGCATCAGGCAAAAGGCTCCGGTGAGCTCAAAAATGAACGTCATCGAGATAATCGAGACGACTAGCGCATTCACATTTGCTAGCTCAGCGGTATCCATTGCCTGCTGAATCGCCAAGCGATCCTTCAGACACAACTTGCGACCGATGAGTAGCAGTAATAGGGTGGTGGCCGTCATGTAGCCTAGTCCGCCTAGCTGGATCAGCATGAGCACAATACCCTGGCCAAACGAAGAAAAATAGCTGCCGGTATCGACTACAATCAGCCCCGTCACACACACCGCTGAGGTTGCAGTAAAGATTGCCACGAGTGGGTTGGTCCACTCGCCGCTAGCGGTGGCAAAAGGCAGCATCAGCAATAGCGTACCAATGGCAATCAGTGCAAGAAAGCCGATGCAAATGGTTCTGGGGACGGTCATCATGGGTGTGAAGACAATTAGGCTAGCTATAGTATCCTTCCATCGTGTGTAGCTATCTGCCAACTGCCGTTGTCTAGAGATGTGCGTGAAACCTATGCAAATATTTCGCTGGACTGTCTGGCTGAATGTTCGGCGTTAAGATATATCCCTATCAGCTAGCTATGGTTTTCCAGGCAGTTTTTTGTGGACAGACAAGACGAATACAGGCAATCTCGACATGACAGCGACTCAACCACTGGCTCCAACATTAGCCCAGCGAATTCAGAACTTTTACGATACGTCGTCACCGCTGTGGGAACGGACCTGGGGCGAGCACATGCACCACGGCTACTACGGCGTCAACGGTCAGCATCGCAAAGACCGCAGACAGGCTCAGATCGACCTGATGGAAGAGTTGCTGAATTGGGCTGGGGTGTCTTCGGCACACACCATTTTGGATGTGGGCTGTGGGATTGGGGGTAGCACCTTGTACTTGGCTCGCAAATTTGATGCGCAGGCGGTGGGCATTACGCTAAGCCCAGTACAGGCACAGCGAGCAGGAGAACGCGCCGCTGAGCAAGGGATTGAACTGCGAGCCTGGGAAAATTTTGGGGAGGCCACCGCGCCCGCTGTGCAGTTTCAGGTGACAGATGCGCTCTCTACGCCCTTTCCTGATAGTTCTTTCGACTTTATTTGGTCTATGGAGAGCGGTGAGCATATGCCAAATAAGGAGGGCTTTTTGCGGGAGTGCTACCGAGTGCTGAAGCCAGGCGGTACGTTTTTGATGGCGACTTGGTGTCACCGGCCAACAGATACCTTGGCTGGAACACTGACAGACAACGAGCAAAGCCATTTGGATTTGCTGTACGACCTATATCACTTGCCTTACGTGATTTCGCTAGATGAGTATGGCAGCTTGGCGAAGGGCATTGGCTTTGGTGATATTCAGCTGGCAGACTGGTCTCGGCAGGTGGAGTTCTTTTGGCAGGATGTCGTGCGTTCGGCACTGGATGTGAATGTGATTGCGGGTATTTTTGAGGCAGGGATGGAGACAGTGAGAGGAACAGCTGCGATCGCACTGATGACCACCGGATTCAACCGAGGCCTCATCCGCTACGGCATCCTACGCGGCACCAAGTAGCCCCTAGCAGCCCCGAAAACAACGCCAAAGAAAAAGCCTCCGAGCATAAACGCTAGCGGAGGCTTTCATTCATTTACTTACTCACAGAGACGCAGGATTTAGACTGCTCAGCTTACTGCTCATCAGCTTACTGCTCAGTAGTGGTCTGAGAACAATCTAGAAGACGAACCATCGCCGCTGCCGCGTAGTTACGCTTAGCCGCCTGATTGGGATAGAACGAGCTGCCCACTTCGTTGAGTGGTGTCGCTACACCGCAGAAGCCAGATAGATCAGAAATGACATCCTTTGCCCAGTGTCCGTCGGTATCGTTGAAGGTATCGCCTGGCTGGTTAGCCACCAGCGTTGTGGTGTTGTTCTTGTACTCAGCAGCCCGGCGCATGATTGCAATCAGCTCAGCGCGAGTGACTTCTTGTGTGGGGCGGAAGGTGCCGTTACCGTAGCCACTGACAATACCCAAATCCTGAGCCTGCTTGATCTTGGCAGCGCTCCAGCGGTCAGCAGGAACGTCTGCGAAAGGATTGCTGCTCACAATACCCTGTGGCACAGCGTCCAAGCCTTCAATCACGATAGAGACGAGCTGCTCACGGGTGAGTGAGGCCTGTGGGCGGAAGGTGTTATCTTCAGCAAAGCCAGAGATAAATCCGAGCTGAACCGCACGGTTGATTTCGCTAGCATAGGTATCGCCCTGCGCGTCGGGGAAGCTTGGAGGCGCTACAACAACATCGCCACCGTCAGTGGGATCTCCACCAGACTGATCGCCACCGCCAGGCTCAATAGCGACGTCTTGACCGGTGATTTCAGCAACAGTCAGGTCATTTGTAAGATACATCAGACCTTTTGCTGCGCCGTCTACCGTTTTACGCGTCAAGCGCCAGCCGGGCTTGAGGAAAATCTGAGTGTAGCCAGTTGCTGCGATACCGTCTGTTTGGCCAATAATGAACTTCTCGCCGCCACCTGCGAACGCACTAGGCTTGGCATAGAGCACCAAAACACCATCTTCGTTCTCGATGACGGGGTTGTAGCGAATTTGCTCACCGGCTGCGCGGATGGCATATCCGTTTGTATCGGTAGAGCGACCACAGATACCGCTGAAGTCAAAGGTACTGAGCAGCGGGTTTACCTGCGTAGGAGCAGATCCCGTCGTGCTGTAGCAAAGCTGAGAATCTGATTTTTGCTCAATGATCATCAGGCCGTAGCGCTGATTGCCGCCAAAATTGCTTGTGGGGTTGGTGGAAAGAATGAAGCTGCTTTGGTCGACTTCTTGAGCGCCGATGACGTTCTGCTTGTTTTGAACGCTTGTAGTTTGAGCGGCTTTTGTTCCGGGTTGAACACTGGTTTGAGCCATGGCAACAGGCGCACTGATGGTAATTGCGGCAGTTGCTAGTGCGGCGAGAGTAAAACGGAGTGATTTCATCTTCTGCATGTCCTTATAGTAGATTTCACGTGGTTGGTGACAGGGTTGGCATTGCGCACCTAATGCATTACGCACCTGACAAGTAGGAGGCGTTCCAGAAAATGTTAGTTCAGGAGGTGGACTAACATATGGAATTTTCTTGATTTATCTAGTTCACAGGATACCCGTGAAATTAGCTAAATCACCTCAGATGTAACGTTGTTGAATGCGTCCGTAAAACGACTGTGTGAGTAGCGTTTTTGAAGGACTTGCAACTGTCGTCGACCAACTTTTATTGACCTGCTTATTTACAGGGGGCCAAAACTGCATCAAGTTTTTTGGGCAGTTTATGAATAATGAGTGGATATACGTGACGCGCTCTTGTCACGCTTCTACAGCATCTGACACTATAGAAAACAGCTAAGAGAATTAACCTGCGAGGTCGCCTAACGTCATGTCCTGTCTCATGTCTATAGGAATAATGGATTTAATTCGTAAGTGCGATCACCAGAGGGTCGCTTTCGCGGTCGGCACACTTCTTGCCAGCGTTGCGATGCTGCCACAAAACGCTTGGGCCGCCGAAGAAGCCGATATTCAAAAACTGATAGAAACCAATGAGTGTCGAGGCTGCGACCTTCACGAAGCAGACCTTCGACGGCTCGATCTCTCTGGGGCCGACCTAGTAGGAGCCGACTTAGAAGGGGCTAACTTTTACTATGCCAATTTGGACGGTGCCCAGCTACAGAACGCCAACTTAATCGATGTTAATTTGGGCTACGCCAGCGTTCGAGGGGCCTTTTTAGATGGTTCAGATTTGCGCTATGCAATTTTTGACCATACCGATTTGAGCGGTACTTCGATGATTGAAACCGACCTGCGCGAGTCCTACCTAGACGGAACAGATCTGACTAAAACCATTCTGAACGGGTCTGACTTAAGAGATACGCTCGTATTTAACGTGGATTTTTCCGATGCGAGTCTGTGCGGGGTGCTGACCTGGTCTGGAATTGAATATCGCCGGGGCTGCAATGTGTCGGTGCCAACGCAAATTGATGATATCTACGACTAACATCCTCAATGCCTGGGGCTGATAGCCAAGCAATCATTACTTTATACTGACGCTTTCCTCTGCGGTGGAAAGCGTTTTTAGTAGTCGCTTTGTGTGCCACCAGTCTTGCTGGGGCGCGGAGAGATTGAAAGTGTACATCGTCATAACGATAGGCTCGCTTCGATAGCTTTGGCCGACGATTTCGACGCAATAAGAAGGATGCTTTCGGGTGGAAAGATCGACAATAAACCGTTTGCCGATTCGTCGCCAGCTAGGTTCTTTGCTGCGCCATTGAACACGGCAGCACGGCCAAGGGAGCTGCTCGCGATCGTACAGACGACAGCAGGGCCCAACGACTCGGTAGGTGAGATGTGCACCAGGGCTCTCAAAGATATGTCCGGTGGGCCAGGGATGTGCCTGTAGCGGAAAGGGGGAGTGCTCTATTGAAAGCTTGGGTGAAAGCCCTGGTGGATGGTGTAAGTGGTGAGAACGAGAAGTCATGAGAAAGAGGCCTTCGTAGAAATGACGTATTATTTAGGAAGTAACGCCTGAGCCGACAAGCCGAATATTGCCAACTATACGGCCATAGATGCGTCAAGAAAAACACCTCAAAAAACATTTGAGCAAAACACCCCAGAGAAACACCCCAAAGAAACACCTGAGAGAAACGCCTAAGAAATTGATATGTCAGAAAAAAAAGCTGAAGTCATCGATAACAAAGTGAGCGATCGCATTTGCAAGCACATGAACAAAGACCATGCCGCTGCTGTGCTTACCTACGCTCAGCGCTATGGTAACCAAACCAGTGCAACGGCTGCCACGCTCCAGGCCATTGACCACAAAGGCATGGACCTAGCCGCCGAGGTAGACGGCGAAACCCTACCGGTGCGCGTTTCTTTTGACCACGAGCTGAAAGATGCCGCTGACGCGCACACCACGCTAGTGGCAATGTTGAAAGCATAATCAATTGAAAGCATACAAGAAGGCGTAAAAGTAGTATTCAAACTGTGTGTTCTGTGACTGTAAGCATTCGCTTTTTACCCGACAATGTTGTCACTAGTGCAAAAGCTGGTGAACCCTTACTCGAAGTTGCCGCCCGCGCGGGTGTGCATATTTCTACAGGGTGCCTGATGGGTAGCTGCCACGCCTGTGAGGTAGACATAACTAGCCCAGGCATAACGGCTGAGTCTGAAGATGCCGTACTCGCCTGCCTGACAGCAGTTCCAAAAGGAGTAGAACACATAGAGATAAACCTGATGGCCGATCCGACCTGGTGAAGGTCATGGGTTTATTGAACGTCATGGATCTCTTGAATATCTGAATGTCATGGTTCTGCTGAACAGCTTAGTGTGATGTCTTGATACGAGAGATGTCTTGATATGAGAGATGTCTTGATATGAGATCAACGAAGAGCGGGTATGTTTTGGGCATGTTCGGTTTTCCATTCGGTTTCTGCCAATGCCTGGACAAGGATGGCCTTGTTACACTGAACTCAACAAATAAAGAGCGAACACTCCATAGAATCGCGTTCTAGTTTTTCGCAAGAAGGTATCAGCATGGATGATGTAACCGGGCAAATCCCAGAATTTACGGACTCAAAACCTATGACAGACAACTCATTGCTCAAGTACGTAAAAACTATGGACCCAGACACGATTACTCAGCTATCTCGGCCTGATTCTTCTGACGTCATGCAGGTCATGGAGCACAATGTCGTCGGGCTCTTGGGCGGCTTACCCTCTGGCCAGTTTGATGTCTCTGTCACCACCAATCGTGAAAACTTAGGTCGCCTGTTGGCATCTGCGATGATGAGCGGCTATTTTTTGAGAGGCGCTGAGCAGCGTCTGGCGTTTGAAGAGCGATTTAGCACTAACTTTTTTGATGACGAAGCTTCGGAAGAAGGCTAGTTTGCAAGAGCATCTATCTCAGCGTTACTGGGAGGCTAGTACCATTGAAAGGCCAGTAGCACAGGCCAAAGATGGTAAGCCGTACGAAGAAGAAAGCATCAAAGACTAAAAAAACATCTGCACAAAGCTCGGTAGGGAATTCTCTACCGAGCTTTGTGCTATCTGAGGAGGTCGTTGTAGACCTAAGGAGATCGCTACTGAGCTGGTACGGTGCACAAGGTCGCGACTTGCCCTGGAGACAAACCCAAGATCCGTATGCCATTTGGATTTCGGAGATCATGCTTCAGCAGACACAGGTGAAAACGGTGATTCCGTATTACGAGCGGTGGCTGACGAAGTTCCCGAATGTGGAAGTACTCGCCGCCGCTGATCAGCAAGCGGTGCTGAAGCTATGGGAAGGTCTAGGCTACTATGCGCGGGCGCGGAATCTGCACAAGGCGGCGCAGCAAGTGGTGAGTGAGTTTGGTGGGGTGTTTCCGCAGGATTTGGAGGGTGCGATCGCACTCAAAGGCATCGGTCGTACCACCGCAGGCGGCATCCTCAGCGCCGCATTCAACCTTCCTACCCCTATCCTCGACGGCAACGTAAAGCGTGTATTGGCTCGGCTAATCGCTTTCCCAAAAGTCCCAAACAAAGACTTGAATGCGCTGTGGAAAGTTTCAGAGCAAGTGCTAGACCCCAAGCAGCCTAGAGACTTTAACCAAGCCATTATGGATCTGGGCGCTACGCTCTGTACGCGCCACAACCCAGCCTGCCTACTCTGCCCTTGGCATAGCGGGTGCGCAGCGTACAATCAGAATGCAGTGACCGACTTTCCCATGACAGAATCTCGTAAGCCCCTCCCCCACAAGCAAATCGGCGTCGCCGTCATCACCGACACCGCCGGTAAAATCCTGATCGACCGCCGCAAGCAAGAAGGGCTACTCGGCGGCCTGTGGGAATTTCCGGGCGGCAAAATTGAACCGGGCGAAAGTCAAGCAGACTGTGTAAAACGAGAAATACAAGAAGAGCTAGGCATCGAAATCGAAGTCGGATCCAAGCTCATCACCATCGACCACGCCTACACCCATTTCAAAGTCACCCTCAACGTATTCAACTGCACACATCTCAGCGGGGAGCCTCAGACGATTGAATGCGACGAAGTAAAGTGGGTCACGCTGGACGAGATAGCTGACTATCCGTTTCCGAAAGCTAACGGGCAAATCATTGAAGCGATGCGACTGCAATCAAAGCAAAAGCTACAGTGATTACATCAGTCGAATGAGAGCTTGATCAACAAGCTTACAAACTATCAAGCTCCTCAAGTTCGTACTCACGTGTTTGTCTTGTACGATCTACATCACCAAGTGCCGTCTTTTCCAGTTCTAAAGCAGCAAGTTGTTCGTCAATTTCAGTTCGAATACCGTTGACTTGTCGATTGAGATTGTCAGTACGTATATCTGCCTGGTTTAACTGATCGGCAACATTGATAACTTGATCTCGAAACTGCTTATCCAGAAGCATAACGGTACAGGTTACCACTACCACCGTTGCGCCATCTTGAACATCTTGCTCATACTGGTTGCCTTCGTCTAGAGAAACATCGGCAGCTTCTAAACAACCTGCCGCCACAATATTGTCACTGATGTAAGACTGAACCTGGCCCTCAAAAGTTTTAACATCACCTTCTGCAGCAAGTAAGCGAGTCCTTAAGAGTGAGATATTTTCCTCTTTCGCTACAATCCTAGATGATAAATCGTTGTACTTTTGGTCGAGGCGTGACAACTCCGAATGAATAGAATCTCGCCTTGCTCTTCTCTGGTCTTCTTCAGCCCTTCTTTGATCTTCTTCGGCTCTTCTCTGTTCTTCCTCAGCTCTTCTCTGTTCTGCTTCAGCTTCATTAACAGTTGGCACTGTAGGTGTAGAGGGACTTGAGGGTGAGTATGACGAAGGACTGTAGGGAGTACTGTTACAACCGAGCAGCATTCCCACAAGCATTAAGACACATATGAACTTTGGTTGCATTGACTTTTCTAGTTACGTATTGAGTTAGATCCAGAGGCAGTCTTTCGGCAACTATCTTGTGAACGTTTAGATCTTAGTTAAGATCTGGAGACTCATCTGATAGCGTACGGTTAGGCTGTGAAAACAGATGCATAAATATGATCTTCAAATTTGCAGACCTAGGCGACACTGCCCATTACGATTTTATCTATAATATACATACAGTATTTATCCTGACTATTCCAGATTTTATCCCGACCACTCCAGATAGGTGAACTGTTTGACTAGAGGATCTTGGTTCTGGCTAGCATCTGACGTTACTCTAATGCATGTAAAAGGTAGACGAACTGGGTGTTTTTGTTCTTATCACCACTATTGCTATTCGTAAATCCGAGCACGGTAGAGGTCAGTACAGTCTTTGAAGAGGAAGGCAACGGCAGCTTTACACTCGAGTTGTCTCAGAGTCCTCCATCTGATGAACCAAGCAAAGATAATAGTTTCTGCGACGTCAACTTAGGAGAGGGTCTAGAATGGCGAACTGTCAAATATAAAGAGCTCAGATCTTCAGAAGAGGAAACAACTACCGATAGATGCACTTACGAGTTTGATTTTAATACACTAGAAGATGCAAGAAAGCTATATCAGAGCCTAGAAATTCCTTTGAGTGAATTGACTATCAATAACAATGTATTCGTATACCGGATAAGCGACCAAGTGTGCAGCAATCTTACGGAAGAAGTTAACTTCAGGTGGTTTGTTGAAACACCTGGAGAGATCAGGGCTAAGTCGTGGAACTTTTATGAGATTGGAGCAAACCACATAGCTTGGGACCTGACATCTAGAAAATGCGGTGAGATGTTCGTGGACTCAAGGATCGCAACAAATGAGCCATCTCCAAATCAAAACCAGAGGCAAAGTTCCCGCTCATCCAAGCCTTCGCCATTCGATCTTATTAATGGATGGACAACCATAGGAGCATCTATTGCGACAATTGTTGGAACGCTCTTAGCTATTGCTGAGTATAGAAAAAGAAAATAACGCCGGCTGAATATTGCTGCCGGACTGGAATTGATGCCTCGTTGCTTGATCATTCGAACTTACGAGAAAAGAAGAAGTCAGGATGATTTTCCTGTAAACCGCTTACTCATTACTGGAAACTGCTCAGTGGAATCACAATGAGTGTGTTGCCTTTGCGCTCGACGACAAATACTTCTTGATCGGAAGGGATAGAGACGCCGTGGTCTTCGCAGCGAGCCTGCCAGGAGTTGCCTTCATATATGACTCTACCCGCTTGGCCTGGCAAAATTTCGGTAGTGGTGCGTGCTTCGGTCGCCTGGCGCAGAGACGGTGCGGTGTTGTTTGGGATGAAGCGTTTGAGGGCCCAAAAGACGAGGAAAGAAAGCGCCATCCACACCACGATTTGGAGGTTGGCGCTAAGGCTGGGTATGAGCAGAGTGAGGAAGGCGATCGCAAAGGCACTTACCCCAAAGGCAGATTCAATAAACGCCGTTGGCAACAGTAGCTCCATGAGGCAGAGCACAACACCGACAATGACCCATATAAAGGCAGGAGGCATAAAAAGCGTGGCCAGGTAAATCCTGGTAGTCGATACATTATCTACCTTAGTTCAGTGACCTCCGAACTGCTTGCTAGAGGTGGCTCAAGTGAAATAGATTCGTGAAACAGATCTTTTTGCTTGCACTAAATCCCTTTTCCTATACCATATAGCTAATTTAACGGCAATCCCTGGTTCGATGCATCCCGCCGCAGCGAACCTATTACCGCAACTACATCGACACTTTTGTGAACGGCGAATATGAACGGCGAAGAGAGCAAATATCCCTTCAGACAATACGTTTGGGCCCTGGGCCACGGCACAAACAAGATACCGATTGGCGATAAAGTAGACGGTCGCTATCAGGTGGTGGCTCCTTCGATTTGGCTAGATACTCGTCCCGCAGAGCCACCCAAGGTACCTGAGCCGGTGCCTAGCTTTGCGGTGCCGTACCTCAAGGCGTATCCGCACCAGCTAAATTTGCCGGGAGTGTATGGCATTTGCCATCAAGAGTCTGGTGAAGCGGTGCTGCTGCTGAGCAATGTGCCGGTGAATCGACAGGGGCAGCTGATGCCTGCGATCGCCAAAGCATGGCCCGCTGCATCGGCCTTTCGCCAGGCCTACTGGCTATGGCAAATGATTTCAATGTGGGAGCCGCTGCAAACCTTTGGCGCGGCCGCCAGCCTACTGAAAAAAAGCAACATTCGAGTAGAAGCCTGGCGCGTGCGACTGATTGGCCTCTCAACCAACCCAGTATCGCCGACCTACGCTGATTTGGCTGACGCATGGCAAACCATCTACCGCCCACATGCCAAGCCCGAAATTGAGCAGCTCATCACTTCTGTGTGCGCGCAGCTGCGCAGCACCAGCACGGACTTTGCCGCTGTTAAAGCCGAAGTCAATACGTGCCTCATGCAAGCCGCCGCCGGTCACACGATTGAGTTTCAGGTCGCAGGGGCTACCAACACAGGGCCGCAGATGGCGCGCAACGAAGATGCTTGCTACCCTAGCCGCGCCGAGCTCAAGCGTACCGGCACGGCGGACTTGCCATTGCTGCCGCGTTTGGCCATCGTGTGTGACGGGGTCGGTGGGCATGAAGGCGGCGAAGTGGCTAGCCAGCGCGTGGTGCGATCGCTGCAACTTCAGCTTCGAGGCCTCCTCGCAGAAGCCATGGAACAGAGCACGGCCATCCCACCTAGCGTTGTCATCGACCAAATTGAAGCGGCCATCCGTGTCGCCAACAATTTGATTGCCCAGCAAAACGACAAACAGGGCCGCGCCGACCGTCAGCGCATGGGCACGACGCTGGTGATGGCACTTGTCCTCCCCCAGCGCGTCGACACACCAGAAGGCCCCACCGAAGTCAACGAGCTATACCTCACGCATATTGGCGACAGCCGGGCCTACTGGGTTACCACAGAGCATTGCCAACAGCTCACTGTAGACGACGATATCGCTGGCAAAGAAGTCAGCGCGGGCCACAGCTTTTATGCCAGTGCTAGCCAACGCCCAGATGCCCACGCGCTCAGCCAGGCCGTTGGCGTCCGCGAATACGAGCACCTCAAGCCGCACACTCAAAGGTTCTTGTTCGACTCTAGCGGCGTGCTGCTGCTATGCTCCGACGGCCTCAGTGACAACCATCAGGTAGAGGCCTCATGGGCAAACTATGTGGGCCTAATTGTGAAGCGGATTGTGCCGTTAGATGCGGCCGTAGATTCGTGGATTGAACTGGCGAATCAGAAGAATGGGCATGACAATGTGGCCGTGGTGCTAATGAATGTGGCCATGGCACAGATAGCCGATGCCAACGCTGAAGCCGACAGTCAGCACAATGAGATTGCAGCCAGCGCAGAAAGCAGGCGGCGCTTTGGCAGTGTCCGAAATCAGGAGGTTGTCGCCAGCGCAGCCGTCGGTGGTGGTAGCGGCCTCAGCCGCAAAAGTAGAGGCGGCACTGCGACCCTAGCCCCGCCGCCCCCCGCACAGATGACACCCGCTTCGCGCGCACTACTTTATGGCGAAGATGAAGACGACGATACGCCGCTAACGCCTGAGGAAATGGCTGACTTTAGCGCTGAGAATGGGAGCGATCGCACCTCATCTGGCCGATGGGTCACGCTACTACTGGCCTTCATTGTCGCAACGATTGTTGGCGCAGTGGGTTGGCTGCTGTGGCGAGCGATTGAGCCAAATGTGAGACAAGGTGCGCCACAGGAAGTCAATACGCCGGCTGAGGTGGAGGAGAATTAGAGGAAGAGGGAGCGCACTATGAGAGAATATACCTACGAATTAAACCGTTTATATTTCTCTCATTATGAAAGTTGGCGATCGCGTCCGGGTTAAAGCACCTCTTACCCTGTTTAATCACCCTAAGCACCGTAATCAGCCTCACAACGTGGAAGGCATGGAAGGCGTGGTTTCAGCGATTTTGACCGAATGGCAGGGTCGGCCCGTCAGCGCGAACTATCAAATTGTGACCTCGTTTGAGGTGGAAGGGGCGAAGCGTCCGTTTAAGGCGCATCTGCATGAGGATGAGCTTGAGGTGATTTCTTAGGCAGACTGCTGCGTCGGTCTGACCAAAATATCATTTACCTCAACGTGAGCCGGTTGGGTGAGGGCGTATAGCACCGCATTCGCGATGTCGTCAGCTTGTAGGACGGTGAATTGGCTGTAGGTATGCTCAGCTTTTTCAGCGCTTTGGTAATATTTTTCGGCGAATTCTGTTTCTACTACGCCTGGGCTTACAGAAGAGATGCGGATTGGGCTGTTTTGAGATCGCAATTCTCGCCTCAAGGTTTCTGCCAAAGACCGCACCGCGAACTTAGTCGCCGAGTACATCCCGGCAATAGAAGGCACTCGATGGCCAGACAACGAACTCACGTGCACAATGTGTCCCGCTCGTGAGTCAGTTTGTGCTGGTGTCATTAAGGTCAGCGCCTCTCGTGTACAAATGCTCAGCGCGAGCACATTGACTTCTAGCATTTCTCGCCAGGCTTCGGTGTCGCCGCTGGTGAGTGATTCTTTGTGGCCGAGCCCGGCGTTATTGATTAGTACGTCTAGGCGGCCCCAGCGGGATTTGATAGCGGCGAAGAAGCTGAGAATTTGGGCTTCGTCGCGCAGGTCTACGATTTGTGCAAGGACGTCTGCGCCTTTTTCGGTGAGTTGGAGTGCGATCGCATCTAGGCGGTCTTGTCTTCTGGCGCAGATGGCGAGGTCGTAGCCGTGGTGGGCGAGATGGTGTGCGATGGCGAAGCCCTTCCGGAGGAAGATCGCCAGGCCAATACCACTGGAAGCACCTGTAACCATGGCCACTGGTCGATTCATAGACATGTTTTGAGTCTCTTTTTGAATATTCGTCATCATGAATCCACCATGAACCATAGGTGTGATGCTAGATTGTATGAGAAGATTATTACAACCTTTTAAGCAATATTTCTGGAGTAGGCTAAAAAATGGATATTCGCGTGCTGCTTGTGATTTCACCTTTGCTCATCGCTGCAAGCTGGGCTGGCTTTAACATTTTTAGAGCCGCACTTGTCCAAGTTCAAGACCTGCTGAATAAGAACAACGCTGCATAGGTTGCAGCCAAGGCGTTTGTATTGACGCCGTCTGCGTTTTGTTTAGGTGCATTTTGCCGATGAAAAAGGGCTTGCTTGTAAAAAGCAAGCCCTTTTCTACGTTTAGGCTCCGTGTAAAACAACATCTATTGATAACCGCAGCACAACTCAATTGGTTCCCCTTGTCTTGGCGTAGCCTGTCCATAGGACATAGGGGAACCGCAAGGGAGAGGTTTTCGATGAATTCGCTACACACCGAGACCCCTCCGTTGGTTCCCCTTAATAAGGGGAACCGGAATCGCGCATCTTAAAACATCAGAGAAAACTTAATCTCGCCCGTATGAGACTGAATATCGCTACCTAAGTTACCGTGATAGCGAAACCCGACCGAACTGCTATCTGAAATCGCCAGCGCCGCTTCAGCTCCGACAAAAAAGCCACTTTGGTTCATCGTAGGTGAGGCAATACTTACAGCACTCTCTCCTAGCTGACCGTCAAACTGCACAGTGTTATCGCCTAAAGAACTCTCGTACAGCAGGTCAAGATTCATCGCCATAAAGCCAACATCAATCGGGCTTTGCCCACCAATGCGGACACCCACCGCCCCTGTCACCTGACTCACATCTGCACCATCATAGTCAACGCTAAACGTGTCGCTTTCCGTACTAAATCCTTCATAGCTACCAAAAGCAGCACCCAATCGGCCAATTGGACCGACAGCAAACCCACCGTTAGGCTGCAAATTGTAAAAGGCCTCAGAAGACACCGCAAAGATGTTGCCACCACCCCCACTACTCACATCGCTGCTAATATCTTGCGAACTATAAGAAGCCGCAACATGACCCGATATCGGCCCCTTACTCCCCTCCAAATAAGTCCCTAAGGAAAACGTACTCACATCAGCAGAGTCACTCATACCGCTGACATCTGTAGAAGAATAGCCCGCACCTACCCCAAATACAGCCGTGCCAAAGGTACCAAGCTGAGCCGCACGATCGTAACCCACTGCCACACCGTAGCCGCTCGCCTCAAAAGCAGTAGAGTCGTCATTGCGATCCACATCGAACAAGCTACCCAAGCCTGAGACCCAGACACCATTGCCCACCGCTGGCTGCTCAAATACTCTACCGGCCCGGTCAGGATTGGTTGCAATAGTCGCACCTCGGCTGTTGCCCCGGTTCCCCGAAGGAAGCAAAGCGTTGTTAAATTGCATGGCGGCATTGACACCGCTCGCCGCCGCCTGCGCGTTGACCTCACCAGAAAGGCTAGAGAGTATGGCCTCACCCGCAGTGGTGGTGGAGGCATCGGCGAGCAGCTGATTTAATGCGTTTTGTTGCGCAGTGCTGAGGCCTGTGCTGTCTGCCAACGCATTCAGCGCGTTGCCCATGCTTCTCCCGTTTGAGGTTTGTGCGCTGTGGGTAAAGTCTGAACTGAGGGTAATTTGGCCTGCCCCTGTACCGGCATTATTTGAGGCGACCCCTCTGATAAAGCCAGAACTGGTGTTCACCACTGTGCCGGGTGCAAAGGTAGTACTGCTAAAGGTTTGTGGCTGCTGTGTGCCGGTTTCATTGGCAACTTGTACATTGGCTGTAGCGCCATCGGCAAATGTGATGGTGTTTCCAGGGACGCCGGATGGATTGGTGTCGGTGTCGGCGCGCAAGTCGACGACACCGCCGCTGCTAACGTTGAGCGTACTGCCTGGGCTGATGTTGATTTGATTGCCGGTCTGGTTATCGGTGACGTTTAGCGTTGTTCCGTTCCCGTTTAAAGGATCACCGGGATTGTTGTTCCTGCCAACGTTGGTGATGTCAAACCCTGTGTAGTTGGCAGAGTTATTGATTTTTCCGTTGTTGAGATTTAGGGTGTCGGTGCCATTGCCGCCGCTTGAGAGTAGGCCGGGGCCGGCAATGGTTTGGCTTGAATTGTCGTTGAGCGTATCGTCGCCGTTGCCTAGGTCAATGACGGGCGCGGTGCCAGTGCTCACGACAGAGCCGTTGATCGTAACGTTGTCATTGCCGTCACCGAGTGCCAGTACAGAAACATCCCCGCCGCCCGTGACGCTGCCGTCGATCATGATAGATGTGTTGGTTGCGCCAGCATCGACCAGGGCTTGAGTGCCGCTAGCATCAATGGTGCCGCCACTGGCAACATTGACTGTGGCACTGCTGGCCATGTCACTGATACTCACGGCCTGAGTGACACCAGAGGCTGTTTCGATTCGCCCTTGAGAGGCCACTGTTAGCGAAGCGCCGTCGCCTATCACAATGCCCTGGCTGCCGTCCCCTGCCGCAGAGACAGTGCCTTCTACCGTGACGACCGCATCGCTACCTGCAATGACCGCGACTGAATTACCGGCGGCGACTTTGACCTCGCCGCCATTGGCGATGGTAATGCGAGCACCTGTTCCAGTCATTTCGATCGCATTGGAGCCCAGAGACAAGGCTGTAACGACGCCACCGTCCTGGACGTTTATCAGGATGCTGTTTGCTGTTCCCATGACAGCAGCAGTGTTCTCTGCCCCGGAGCTGACTGTGCCATCGATATCGAGGCGACTGCCCGTGCCGGCCATTTGCACCGCGTTAGACATACTGCCGGTGGTGGTGACGGTGGCGTTCTCGCCGACATTGAGTCGACTGCCGGTGCCGTTCAAGACCACTGCGTCGGCATTCGCGCCGGTCGTGGAGATTTGCGATCGCCCAATCGCATCTACCATTGACCCAGCCCCCACACTCACGGCTGCCGCTTGTGCTCCCGAGGTCGTCACAATGCCACCGTCCGACACGATGACGACTTCGCTGTCGGTGCTGCCATTCGTGCCATTTTCTGTACTGGCGGTCTGTCGGCGCCCTTGCCCACCGTCGATTTCGACCTTGGCACTCTCACCTGTGACAATTGCTGACGAAAAGTCGCCAGTAGTAGACACAACGCCTTGCACCGTAATGTCCGCCATGTTGCCAACTTCAATGGCTCTAACGTCGTTGCCGTTTACGGTGACAGGCCTATCAGTCCCTTCGACAACTACCGTTGCATCGTTACCTAGTCGGATTCCCGGATTATCTGTGACTGAAATGCTGCCGTCGGGCGACTCAACTGTAACGGTTACTCCCGTTGAGTTTGGTGCGTTGACCCCGGCAGTATCCGCATCGCTACAAGTCACACTCTGGCCGTTGGCAGGCTCAAGTGCACCGGCTGCGGGCTCGTTCTGCGCATTCCCTTGGATAGTGCAGGCCGCTAATGCTTCAACAATGAAAAAGTTGAAAGGCTTGAGCGCCCCACTCAAAAAGAGTAGAACCAGTGTAAAAGTAGACAGACAACGATAGTTGCGCATGGGTAGACTCCGAACAAACCGGACACACTCGTCCGACAAAAGTAGCCTTCCCGACAACAAAAGTAATTGATACAAATGTGGAATAAAATATTAAAAAAGGTCGTTTTTAGAACGTGAAAACACTTGTTAAATGCCACCGTAAGATACTCAGTGTCTACACTTCAGCACTGAGCCTAGAACTTACATTGCTCACTTTTTCTAATAGCAACTGCTCAAATATTCAATGCCTTTAACTTTGGCATGAGCTGATCAAATGCGATGCCTCGATGGCTGTAGCGCTCCTTTTCTTGGTGACTCATTTCGGCAAATGTTTTGCATTGAGTTTGCACATAAAAAATGGGGTCGTAGCCAAATCCGCCTGCGCCTTGTCCTTCTGTGAGGATAGAGCCAGGGCAGCGGCCTTCGGTTTCTAATGCGATGCTGCCATCGGGGCGGGCAAGGGCGATCGCACACACAAATTCAGCTCTTCGATCCGTTTCATCACTCAGCTCACGCAGCACTCTGTTGATTCGATCCGCATCGCTATCACCATAGCGAGCAGAGTACACACCAGGTGCGCCGTTTAGGGCCATGACAGAAAGGCCAGAATCGTCTGCGATCGCCCAGCTTTTAGTTGCGATCGCCACTTCAGAAGCCTTGAGCCGCGCATTTTCAATAAAGGTTTCTCCCGTTTCCTCCACTTCTATTTCCTGGGGCTTCAGCGCTAGCGTCCAGTTCAGCACCTGAAGGTAATCTTTGAGTTCTGCGAGCTTGCCCGGATTACCCGTAGCAACGACAACGGTAGTCATAACACTGGTCACTGACAAAGGGTTAAAAAGTTATTTCTCAATTGTAAAGGCGTATTGTAAGGAAAAGGTTCCTGAGCAAGCACACGGCCAATAGTGGCGGCGACATTTGAGATATGGCAAGACTCGGCAGACGAAAATTTCTGGGCTATGGCAGTGCTGTAGCCAGCAGTAGCCTCTTTCTAAAAGCCTGCGCGCCCGATCTTGCAGAGCTCGACAACATTATTGCAAGCAAAGACAATTCCGCTACCACGCCTACCGCAGCGGACGGTGCCATACCCATTGCAGAAGCTAATCCAGAAGCCAACAAAGAAAGCGATACCATCAAAGTCGGTCTGTTGCACTCGCTTAGTGGCACCCTCGCTATGAGCGAAGCGCCTCTAGTAGAAGCCGAACTCCTCGCCATTGAAGAAATCAACGCAGCAGGTGGTTTGCTAGGGAAGCAGCTGATCCCGATCAAGGAAGACGGAGCCTCCGACTGGCCCACCTTTGCCGAAAAGGCCGAAAAGCTGCTCACTCAGCATCGGGTTGGCGCGCTCTTCGGCGGCATGACCACCGCGAGCCGCAAAGCGATTTTGCCCGTTGTCCAAGCCAAAAATCGTTTGCTCTGGTATCCCGGCGCGTATGAAGGCCAGGAGTGTTCCGACCATATTTTTTACGGTGGGCCCACCGCCAACCAACAGATAGAGCCCGCCATTAACTGGATGCTTGGCAACCGAGGCAAATCCTTTTTTCTACTTAGCGCCAATGACCGCACGGCTCACGACATTGCTAAATCCGTTTTGCGTGCCAAGGGCGGCAAAGTCGCAGGCGAAGCCTTTGTCCCTCTCGCGAATAGTGGCACTCCAAACATGTCACCCGTCGTCAGCGACATTCAGCAGGCCTTGCCAGAAGGCGGCATTATTTTCAATGGCCTGGTCGGCACGCAAAATCGAGTCTTTTTTAAGGAGCTGAGGAGTGCTGGGCTCTCTGCAAGCCAGTATTTGGTTATCTCTGTTCGCCTAGGTGAAGAAGACGTCTTTCAAATTGGGAAAAGCTTTTTGCAAGGGCACTACGCTGCTAGCACCTATTTTCAAACCGTAGAACGGCCTGAAAATGAGGCGTGGATTCAGGCGTTTCAGAATCGTTACGGGTTTGACAGGGTCGTCAGCGGCTCGATGGAAAATGCCTACAGCCTAGTACAGCTATGGGCCCAAACCGTACGACAGGCCGAATCATTCGAGACGGGCGATCTGCGTGCGGCTGCCTATGAGCAAACCTACGAATCACCAGGTGGTCCTATCTCGATGAGTCGCAATCACCACACGGCTCAGTTCGCCTATGTTGGCAAAGTGAGAGGCGATGGCCTATTCGACATTGTGTGGGAGTCACCTAGTGCGATCGCACCTCAGCCTTGGAGCCAACAAATTTCTAGCAGTAGAGGGTTCCTGTGCGATTGGAGCGACCCAGACAAAGGCGGAAAGTATCGAGAAATAGCAGAGCCCGAGCCAAATAACCGACAAGCAAAGTAACCGACAAGCCAAATAACCGACAGAATCTAACCGACAGACGGTCCATGACTTCTAAAGAAAATCAGATCTTTTTCTCTCTTTAGAAGAATTCTGGTCACTATGTAACAAATAAGCTTTGAAGTCAGAGGAAACACTGATATTCTGACTCCAGCCCATACTCTCTCAGTAGAGAAAAACCCAGCAATGGCGCTTGATACAAGCGATGGGTATATCTATACTTTGCTGAGAAGAAAGAAGGGACAAAGCACACACTCCGTTTAAAAGGTACTTATCATGGCTAACCGTCAAGCAAGAGCCCGAGCAACTAGCTCTGCTAGCAGTTTTGCAAACGATTTCAAAGAATTTCTTCTGCGGGGCAATGTCGTTGACCTCGCAGTTGCCGTTATCTTGGCAGCAGCATTCGGCGCAGTCGTCACTTCCTTCATTGGCGACATCATCACACCGCTACTACTCAACCCTGCACTAAGTGCGGCTGGCGTAGACGATATTGCACAATTATCTGCTGGCGGGATTAAGTACGGCTTATTCCTGTCTGCTGTCATCAACTTTGTCGTCATTGGCTTTGTACTGTTCTTAGTCGTACGAGCTTTTGAGCGCCTCAAGCGCACTGAGGAAGTCGATGCAGAGCCTACTGCAACTGAAAAGCTAGATGCAACCATGACTCAGCTTAACGAGACTCTAGAGCGCAAGCTGTAGAAGTTTGAAGCCGTCTCTGCTGAGTAAGCTTTCATAGAAAAGCCGCCAGGATTCGTGAATGAATCCTGGCGGCTTTTCTGTATGAAGCACCAAAAAATATGAAGCACCAAAATGGAGTCAACGCTGAGGCTAATCTCGGCAGCCCAAGCTCTCCCTTGTCGAAACGCCCGTCACCGGATTCACGCCATCTGCGTACTCACATAGTCGCTTTACTTGAATACGGTCGATGATGGAATCTGAGAAATCTGCGCCTGTGATAATGGTGTCGCCAAAGGAGCTGCTGGTTGCGATCGCATCGACAAACACTACATTCGTCATATCCGACCCGTCAAAAAAGACCCGATCGGCGAACGTCTTCGTAAAATCAGCGCCCTTCAAATTCGTTCGCAAAAAAGTCGCCTTCGTCAGAATCGTACCGCTCATATCCGCCCCCTCAAAGTTGGCATCACGAGCATCCGCCGCCGCAAAGGACGTCCCCGACAAATCCTTACCCGAAAAATCCCCCCCCGCCTGATTTGTCAGCGTGTAGTCCACTGCGTTATCGCTGCCACTATCAGCCCAGGCCGATGGCGCAGCCAGACTCACCACCAGTAGAACAGCCATCATTCCGACCAACAAACCAGCCTTCGACACCTTCCAAGCTACCTTTAGCGTTTGCAACAATCCCATAGCCACTCTCAATCACATCACAATTGACTTGATCATACGCGTAATAGCGAGCAGCTGAGAAAATCGGCTGCATCTTTGCAATCACACCAGAGCATATAGAGATAGGCGGACGCACTATTGTCTTCGATATGCCTGCACCTGCCTTCGTTGCAGAGACCGCTTAATCCTTTTGCAGCATCTCTGAGAAGTCTAGATTTTCAGCTGCGAGTACCAGCACGGTAGGCGGCAAGTTGGCAATGCGGTCTTGCAGCGTTTGATAGTAGCTAGGTAGGTCTTCATCTGGCAAGGCAAGGCCAAGGAATACCAGATCCGCAGTGGCGGATGACTGCTTCAAAATGTCATTAAACGGACGGCCTTCCGCCAGAATAATCTCGGACTTGGCACCGATGCGTAGGCTGTCGGTGAGGTTTGTGAGGTTTGCTTCGGCGGCCTGGGCGGCGGCCTCATTTGGCACAACAAGTTTCAAGCGAATATCAGCTGAACGCCACTGCCAGCTGGTGCGCAGCAAATACGCCAGAATCAGCATCAGGCCGCCGTTGGATTGCAAGCCGCCCCACCAGACATCTATTTGCCGCTTTTTATCTCGGCCAAACATCGGGGGGCTGAGCGACTCTGGCGGTGCGTCGTTGGCACTTTCTTCATCGCGGAAAATAATGACGTTGCGCTTAGCATCGTGACACATGCGGATGGTCTTGCAGTAGCGCTCAACGCTGTCGGAGGAGAGATCTTCCGTGTCTCCTAGCAGTACGGTATTGGGCACTAGCGGACCCATACCGTAGGTTTCGAGGAGCTGCTTTGAGCCCACATACGGATCTTCGGCGGTGATGATTTTGGCAAACGCCTGAACGCCTTTGCGGTCAAGGAAATCGCGTAGGGTAACTTCTGCTTTCTCTTGCTGGGCAATGCTACGAGAGCCACTAGGCAAGATGCTAGCGACTGTAATCAGGCCGCGATTATGCGTGAAGGATCGGGCCATTTCGATCAAGTACCAGCGCTTGGTCGGTGTACCTGAGAGCACTAGCAAATGTGGCCGCCAGTTTTTAGGGTCTGTGGTGTCGTCAATATTCAGTAGAGCCGTGCGCACAATAGTCATCCACACGCCTTGGCGTACGTCTCCCCAGGTGCTTTCGATTTGCCGACGCTCTAGCCAGAAGTAAATAAGACCAACGATAACCAGCGCTGCGATGGTGGCAACGGGATTGATGAGAAACATCACGGCGATACAGCCGAGGGCACCGAGCAATGAGAGTGACCAGTGCACTTTGAAGGTAGGCCTAAAAGAAGGACTTTGCAGAAAGCCTTCTAGGCCAGCAGCGATGTTAAGCACCATATATGTCGTGAGGAAAAACATGGAGAGTACAGGCGCGATCGCATCCAAACTCCCCAGCATCACCACCGCCAGTACAATCCCCAGCGTAAACAGCGTTCCCAGCCGAGGATCGTCCGTCGGGCCATTCCCCTTCCCTAGCCAGCGCAAGCTACTCGGCAAAATATTGTCACGAGCCAATGCCTGCAAAATGCGCGGCGCGCCCAAAATACTGCCAATCGCACTCGATAGCGTTGCCCCCCATACACCCAGCACAATCGAATCAACCAGGTACTGGCCTCCAACGGCGATCCGTTTCATCACCATGGCATTCGGATTCAAAAGTGCCGCCGATTCTCCGGGAGTGCGAGACACCAAAATGAATGGAATAAGCATGTAGATGACATAGCCCACCACTACCGCAGCCAGCGTTCCTCTCGGAATAGAACGGATAGGATCTTTAAGATCTCCCGACATATTCACGCCCGACATAATGCCCGTTACCGCCGGAAAAAAGACCGCAAACACAACCCAAAAACTGGCTTTGCGGACAACCAGTTCATCTGGCGCGGCGATATAGCCTTCTGGCACCAGCTTGTAAGCCGTATCTGAAGCGATAGGGGTAACATCATGACCAAAAATCAAGGCGATTAGCGACAGTGCGATCGCTGCCATAATGACGTACTGCGCCTTAATAGCAGCGTCCGCAGAAGCCAAGGCTAAAGCCGTTACCAGCACTGTGGTAATCAACGCCACCACCACAATATCTACAGCAGGAAAGACGTTTTCGACACTCTCCGCAAAACCGATGGTGTAGAGTGCCACCGACAGCGCCTGAGCAAAGTACAGCGGAATGCCAACTGCACCCCCGGTTTCGATGCCGAGTGAACGACTGATCATGTAGTAGGCACCGCCTGCTCGCACGACGTTATCGGTCGCGATCGCACTGATCGACAGCGCTGTCAAAAACGTAATCGACGTCGCAATCGTCACGATTAGCATGGTCGCCGTCAGGCCCACTTGGCCCACCACCCAGCCGAAGCGCAGGTACATGATCACGCCTAAAATCGTCAGAATAGAAGGCGTAAACACACCCCCAAAAGTCCCTAGGCCAGTGGTTTCATCCTTAGCGGGCAGCGTTGCGACATCGGGTGAATTTGAAGTCATGTCTCGTTTCAAATATGGATTAGAGGTCGGCACCGCTCTACAGTTTAGAAGGCTTTGGCGCTATCATCAGCTGCCGCACATACCGACTCATTTATTTTCACCCATATGACTTCGTCTCAACCATCATCCAGTCAATGGCAGCGACTACTTAAGAACACCGGTACGTGGGCGGGTTCTTTTACCCAAATTTCTCCCCAAGGACAGATTCTATCTAACGTACATACAGAAGTAGAGCTGACACCCAGCGAGAGCGGCAAGGCCATGCACCAAGAAGTGCGTCGCTACCCAGAAGGAGGCAACCCTCAAATCCAGACGCTAGACTACCAGTCACTCAACCGAGCAACGCTCTTTTTTGAGGACGGTGCGTTTTCCCAGGGCTCTATGCAGTGGGGGCCTTTTTCTAGCTTTGGGGCAGAGCTAGGGCTGATTTCAGAAAATCGGAGGCTACGGCTGGTACAACTATTTGAAAAGAATGCGCTAAAACCCATCACGCTGATCCGAGAAGGACTGAAAGGGGCTGAATCGTCAGTCAGGCCACCGCTCAAACTTTCCGACCTGCTGGGAACTTGGAAAGGAGAAGCCATCACTCAATACGCCGACTTACGACCCGAAACAAGTAGCATCACTCAGCTCACAGTAGAGCAAACAAGCAATGGCCAAATTCACCAAACCATTCACCTTGGCGCAGGCATTCCGGCCATTAGCTCAACCGGTCGCGTTGATGGTCATCGAATTCTTTTCCAAGAGGGCTCACAGCCTGTACAAGTTTTGCTTCTTCCCGATGGCGCATCGTCTACTTGCCCTACCGTCATCACACCACGACAGCCTATTTTTCTAGAAGCTGGCTGGCTGCTCAGTAGCCACACTCGCCAGCGCCTCATTCGTAGCTATGACACAGCAGGTGCATGGGTAAGCTTGACTTTAGTCACTGAACAAAAGGATCACTGAACAAAAAACGGAACAAAAGCAACACTAACGATGTACCGGATGCTGACCATAAAAAGGCATCACTGAAGACCAAGCTGGGCGATCGCCGCTCTCCCACATAGCTAAGGCTAAAGACATTACACCCGTTACAGAATCAGCAAAGCCATCGCCCACAATCGTTTCTACCTTGCGGATAGGCCTAGACCAAGTCGCGATCGCCCTTTCCCATTCCAATACCGGCACAACAGCCTCTGCTTTCACCGCCATCAGTCTGCCGTTTGCCTGAACGCGATACACTGCGCCATACACCGCCTCACGCTTAGCGGGCAGAGCCACAGCAATATCGTGACCATCACTCAAGCTAGAGTGTGCAATAGATTGATCTGCGATCGCAGCTAAAGAAGACACCCCAAACAGCGGAACATCTAGCTGCTGCGCCAGTGTTCGCGCCGCCACCACACCAACTCTCGTGCCGGTAAAACCACCCGGCCCCTTTGCTACAGCAACAAAGCCCAAATCTTGCCAGCTATAGGGCTGGGCAAACGCCATCATTTTTACATGCAGGTGGCTGGACACCTCACGCCCCAGATCCCACACTTGATGACGATTAATAGACGAGCCCGATGGATCGATACCCTGCAACATCAGGCCTAGTTGGGGGCTGCTGGTATGGATGGCAAAGCCGAGCATGGCAAAAGAACAAAACACATATGAGGTAGGCCAATGCTACCGTAACCCCTGCTGGTCGTGAAAATAAGTTGATACAGCCGACTTCTACAGATATTGAACATCCGCCTGCTTCTCACTCAAAATGAAGCGAGCTAGTACCCAGCCGGTAAAACAACCTTGCGCAGCAAACCGTAGGACTTCTTGAAGCAGCAATAACAGAACGGATATCTGTACGTTTTGGGGATTGCTAAGCACTACAAAAAGGGGATCGGCTGAGGCAAAGCCAAAGGAAATCTGCTGTAGTGCCATTTCAGTGATGACAGTAGCAACGATCCAATAGGCTGCGTTTCGAACGTGGTTACGGAAAAACAACCATCCGGCTAACCCAAGAGCAAAGCCCAAAACAACGGGGTAAAAGGTTGGGTAATACGACACAAAACTGCTGCGGATGAGCCAATCGATTGCACTCTGTAGAGCTATTACGCACAGCCAACCTTGAGACCTAGCAAAATATTTGCGAATAATCAGCCATTGGAAGGCACCAACAACTAAGTAAAACGATACAAAGAAAAGGTCTCTGAGCAGCCAATAAAAAATGACATGGCTACTCGGTACAGCAACATAGAAAAAGTTAATTAGCAGTTGATGGAGTAAGCTGCCACCGCCACAGGCTAGCAGCCACCAGTGAAAAGCCCGTAAACGCAGCGGAGCATAGATGAAATTGAAAAAATTAGTCATGATAGGTAGAGAACGGGTAATTGCGGTGCCCCAAGGCCTGACTCAAAGACTTATCAGGGCGAGCGCACACCTTTACGCAAGCGGGCACTCTTATCTCAACCTATGAAAACAGGCGAAAAAACGTGTGAACTGTGTGATCGCAATTGCCCTAAGCTCACCGAGCATCACCTCATTCCCCGCCAACAAACCAAGCGTAAAAAGAAAACCAAAAACAAATACAACCACACCGACCTGGGGCCCACAATCAACATTTGCCCGCCTTGCCACAAGCAAGTGCACATCCTCTTTACCAACAAAGAACTGGCCGCAGACCTCCACACTGCCGACTTACTAAAGTCGCATCCGGCCATGGACAAGTTTCTTAAATGGATTGCCAAGCAAGATCCCTACAAAAAGGTTAGAACTCGCAGATAAGCGATTCAAGTGTGCGGCGAGTGGTGCCAAAAGCATCCGAGAGAATGGAGAATCGACTGGCCTTGGGCTACCCTTTTCACGCATGGCCGTAAAAGCCCGTGGGGTTATTCCGGATGTTGCCCTTCAACCTGCCGTTAAGCAACCATCTGCTCGTGAGTCGGCGCAGTAGAAAGCGCACTACTATCTGAGCGAAGGAGTGGCAACGGCTCGGCGTAGCTTAGCTGCTGGCAAGGAATGCGATCGCTCACTATGGCGCTCGCCAGCTCATGCGAGTGAATCTCCAGCACCGCTTCAGAATCAACATCAATCAACAGCTGCTGACCCGCAAACACCACACGTTCAAAGAAATAGTCTGGAATATTAGCGATCCGCACAACCTGTATCTTCGCCGTTTTATTGACGTAGCAGCACATAATTCGGCCAGACTGGGCTGCGGAATCCACTGTCTTGTTAATAGCGGTTTTATCATCGACAGCAGTTTTATTAGCAGCCGTCTTGTCAGCGGCAGTAGATGGCACGGGGTTAACAGTCATGGTAAGAGACTTAAATCCGGGAGGAGGAGCACTATAAACAGTAGAATTGAAAGCAGCACTTGGCAGGCTGAACCTGGCAAGACAAAACTTAGCAAGTTGCAGATTGGCAATATAAAACGGTGACAGCTAAAAAATAGCTAGCTAAACACGATGAGTTAGCTCAATTGCGTAGTCTGGGTAATTAGCCAGCTTTACCACTACGTTATCGATCCCAATATCCAAAGAGGCCAGCTTCCAGCGATCCTGAATCACCGCAATTCGGCTCGCCATACTTCGACAGTGGACGTACAGCGTTTTCTTCTCAGGCTGAAACTTCAGCTGACACAGTCCCCAAAAGGGAAACCGCCACGCAATGAAATGGCCCAAAATATCTAAAAACGTCATAGGGCAGGCCTCGAAGGTAAACCTTGCAAAAGGGAATTATCACTATCAACCCTTGTACCTATAACCATAGGTTCAGAATGTGAGTATTTTGTGAGCACGAATCAAAAAGGGCCTGAAAATGACCATTTCAGTAAAATCCACAGGACAATTCCCAGTGCTTAAGCACACCCATACAGTGTGATCTGACACATAGCCACCCTATTTATTTGTCAGTAATATGTAATCAATTAAGTTCAATATATCGACCTCCTATACCGAAGCGAAACCCCGGCCCTCAATGGCTGGGGTTTCTTATTTATTCGAGCGATCGCTATCGTTCTAGCGGAAAAATCGGTCGCGTCTCTCCGGCGCATAAATGTTAAATCGCTCAATGCCAGCGTACTGACCTTCTATCGCACCGACCGGAAACGCCGTTAGCCGATACTGATAAATGCCGTCACGAGGATTACGCGCCCTAAGTGCCACGGTTACCTGTTGTCCAGGCTCTACAGGCGGGTCAAATTCGACAGTGACGGTCCTAGCGTCATCATCATCAAAAGTGCTGGTAGAGAACCGGCTACGGCTGCCCGCCTCAAAAGCGTAGCTATCGTCCGTTCTGTAGCGAGGATAGTCCACACCTTCTATTTGCTCCAAGGTCAGCTTCTCCAACGGTTCTACCGCGTCAGCTGGAAAATCTACTGTAAATAGATACTGCGTGCGGCGAAACTGTCGGTCAATCGGAATACGGATATTCGTCAGGCGTAGCGGTCGGCGAAAGCTGATGTTAGGGTTGCTAGCTGGCGTCACGCTTGGCGACATTTGAGCATTTTCGTCCAACGAAGATGGCGATCTTTCCTGCGCCGTAGCCACTAGCTGAAACGAAAGCGCAATAGCCGCAACAGTCAACACACTGAGCGAACGAACAAGACGTGTCATATCAGTTATTGCCCTCAGCAAAAGTCCCTTCAAACATCGAAGCCTTCATAGAGAAAGATCGAGAAAGGCTTACATCTACTGTAGTGCGATCGCTCTCAACCGTGTTTTTGGCGTGCATTTTTGGAAGCGCCTAAAGTATGTTTGCGTCCTGAGAATTACATCAACATATTTTGGTATAAACGAACTATCCCGACACAAGCGATGAGGCAAAATCTATAATTACCCTCTTCCAATTTCAGCCCTGTCTAGGCGTTCGCAATCCCAGCCCCTTCTGTCTCAAGCTAGAAACCTACCTGAAGATGACGGAGCAGCCTTACAAGGTTGCGGCAGATGCCAACCTCCTCAAAGCGCCCAAAAAGAAATTTCCATACATTCAAGACGACACAACTGAAGGCTGCGTGACTATTGCTGACTCCACCTTTATTATCGACTACCTAAAACAAACCTATGGCGACCCGCTAGACCAAGCCCTTTCGCTGCCAGAACAAGGCATTTCGCTAGCGTTTCGCCGACTCATGGAGGAAAATCTCTATTGGCCGTTGCTCTACAGCCGCTGGTTTGAAGATGAAAATTGGGCTGTTATTCGTAAGATTTATTTCTCTGATCTCCCCCTTGTTTTACGCACTGTTGTCCCTGCCATAGTGCGTAAAGATTATGTTAAGGCACTGAAGGGGCAAGGTGTCGGCCGTCACAGCCGAGAAGAGATCTATGACATTGGCAAAAGAGATATCAAAGCACTCAGTGACTTTTTAGGCGGTAAATTATTTCTCTTAGGAGAGAGGCCGACTAGTCTAGACGCAACAGGTTATGGATTTTTGGCCAACCTGCTTCAAATGGAGTTGCCGTCTGTGTTAGGAGACTATGCGAGAGAGTTTGGCAACCTAAGAAAGTATTGCGATCGCATGGAAGCAAAATACTGGAAATAATCTTTTACGAACGACAAGGCTATTGCAAAAGTAACCGCGCGTCAAAAACAACCTTGTTACAAAAGTAACTTCCCAAAAACAACACTTCCGTATACGCCAACAATAATTCTTGATATCTTCAAACAAAATCTATTACAGCTATGACAAACTCTTTGAGGTATCTGCCCACAGCGTAATCTCTAGCCCATCCGACGGAAATCTTCACTGGAAATCGAAACACAATGGCTTACGCCACAGGCACGCCCACCCTTAATATCACCGCAACCGACGACAACAACACAGACGCCTTGCTCAACTTTCGATATTGGGACGGCAATAGTGTCACCTATGGGTTTACCAGCAGCTTTGAAAACGACTATGAAGAAGAATCTGGCTACCCAGACAGCAGTACTCACGCTAGCAGCTTCGAAGCGTTAAACGATGCGCAAAAGCAAGCCGTTCGCCAGTGGGTAGAAAACTACGAAAGCGTTTTAGACTTTGACTTTATTGAGCTGACAGGCAGCGATGCTCGCAACGCAACTATTCGCCTCGCCACATCCGACGAACCTGCCACAGCCTACGCCTACTATCCCGCCAGCACTGTAGAAGCCGGGGATATTTGGTTCAACCCCTCGGCCTACGACAGTCCAGACGTAGGGGACTACGAGTATTTCACCATTGGACATGAAATGGCCCATGCGTTAGGGCTAAAACACGGCCACGAAACCGGCGGTGTTCGCAACCGAAAAATGGACGCGGATCGCGATGCAATGGAGTTCTCCGTAATGACCTATCGGTCATACATCGGCCAAAGCACCGTAGGAATCTACACCAACAGCTATTCATCTGGCTATGCGCAGTCGCTCATGATGTACGACATCAAGGCACTACAGTCGCAATACGGCGCAAACTTCACCCACAACGCGGGCAACACAACCTATCGATTTTCACCAAGCACTGGCGAACTGTTTGTCGATGGCGTAGCCCAAGGGCAACCCGGCAGTAATCGCATCTTCCGCACCCTGTGGGATGGCAATGGCACAGATACCTACGACTTTTCAAACTACCGCAGCGACCTCTCTATTGACCTTACGCCCGGTGGCTGGAGCGATCTCGATGTTGGTGGAAACGATCAGCGCGCTTACCTCGGCGATAGTAACTATGCGCGTGCCCACGTGTTCAACGCGCTGCAAAGCGAGGGAGATGTGCGATCGCTGATCGAAAATGCCCGTGGCGGTTCGGGCAATGACCTGCTCACAGGCAACGCTGTGGACAACAATCTTCGGGGTCGCAGCGGCAATGACACACTCTATGGTGGCGACGGCGACGACGTCATCAATGGTGATAGTGACGACGATCTGCTCTATGGCGAAGCTGGGAACGACCTGATAAAAGGCGGCAGCGGTAACGACATCCTCATGGGTGGCGACGGGGATGACCGAATGCTGGGCGGAGCAGGCAATGATGCGTTCTGGGGGGGCCTTGGCAACCACATCATGAATGGTGGCGGTGGCGAGGACAGCGTCAACTACGAGTTTTGGGAAAACGGTGGTACTTACGACCTCTCTCGCCAAACAGCGAATTTAGCCGATACCTACACAGATAAAATTCGCAATATTGAAAATATCACCACAGGAGACGGGGCAGATATTGTTATCGGCAGTGCGAAAGACAATCGAGTCAGTACCGGCAAAGGCAATGACGATATTACCGGCGGCGGCGGCGACGACTACCTTGTCGGTGGCGGTGGCGATGATACTTTGCGCGGTGGCGCAGGCAATGACTATCTCAACGGGGCCAACAGCGCTTCAAAAGGGAGAGGCGACCAAGACATACTCATCAGCGGCGACCGTCAAGACCGCGATACCTTCGTCCTAGGCGAAGAGGGCCGGGTGTTCTATGCCAGTCGAGGTGACAGCGACTACGCTATTGTCCAAGACTTTGCGATAGATGAACGTCAAGACCTTTCTGACGTCATTCAGCTGGCCGGCAGTGCCGCAGATTACTTCCTTCAAACCGTTTCTCTAGGGAGCACTTTGGGCAACATCGAAGGTCTTGGCATTTATGCTGCCGACGACTTAATTGGCATCGTTCAAAACCTCAGCAGCAGCAGTCTTGATTTAAACAACACCAGTCAATTTGCCTACGTTTGAGCAATCTACGTCGTGATATGCAAGGCGGATTAATCCATTTGAGCAATCGCTATATGCTGCTCTAAATCTTCAGAGAGTGCAGGCATAGAGGCTGAAATGACAGCTCGAATCTGAGCTATTTTCTGTTTGTCGCAGTATTGCAGCATCTCTTCAATGTCTAAAATGTCCCTATTTCTCCTGGCAATTAGCTTAAGCAAAATAAGATAAGGCAAAGCGATAACCCTTAGCCCATCGGGTGCGCTCATTGTATTTTCAGGACGCAGCGCTGTTGCAGCCCACGAAAGATTTGGCGTGTAGAGCAAGTCCAAAAGCTCACCTTCAGAAGATTTCCATGCACCGCCCAAAATCTCAATACCTTCGCTGTTGATGTATATATTCTCTAACTTTGTCCAATTTTGCCGGGCTAATGACTGCTCTAGGAGCTCTGCATCATTAGCTAATACAAGCAAGTCAAGATCTTGAGTAGTACGGGTTGGCATATAAAACGTAGTTGCAATGCCGCCGATAATTGCATAGGGAAGATTATCTGGTAACAGCGCTTTGAGTCTCGTCAGCGATAGCATCTTAGGCAGTGTCCAAACAACGGGCGGACGAGTATCAACAGATCCATGTCCACGTTTTACTAAATTTAGAATAGCGCTCACTTTTTGCCGGCTCAGCTGCCGGCTCTGAGCACGCGTCTTTAAAGCCATATAGCCTGCTTACTTAAAGCGAAATTTCATCATTAACGGCAAATGATCTGATGATTGACTAGCCGCTTCTAATACCCGAGTTTCCATGACTTCAATTGTACTAGGTGTGTAGAACATGTAGTCGAGCTTGTATTCTGGACTATCTGCTGGAAAGGTGGCGTTTCCATTGTCCCAAGCGGTCTGTGGCGTCGCCGGAGCGAACTGACTAGAGGCCAGCATTTCTTTGATAGAGAACTGAGTTTCTCCTTTGTCTTCGCCGGTTGCAGTCACAAAGTCACCTCGGTTCAAGGCGCTGTTAAAGTCCCCCATGACGATGACCGGGAGCGTTTGTGCGTATTCTTCAGCGAGCGATCGCACAAACCGCGTTTGGTTCACTCGAGTCTCCTCATCAAACGCCTCCAAATGCACGCTAATCACAATCAGCGGCTGCCCATCAAGACTAATCTGGGCCACCTGAGCGAGGCGTTCTAGATAAAAGGCCTTGTACAAAAACGATTCACTCGCCACTCGCTCTAATACGATGCGGCGGTTTTTCTCAACAGCATATTTGCTGACGATGGCCTGGCCGGAGAGAATTTTGCCGAACTGCGCAGACAAGGGCCAGTAGGGAAACGGCAGATAGTTTTTGTCCCAGTTAATAGCGATCGCACCCGCATTCATTTCCAGCGCCTGGGCGATCGCATCCATCTGATTCACACCGTAGGAGCGACGGGCCCCAAAGTCGATCTCCTGGAAGCCGATAACGTCGGGGTTAACCGACTGAAGTGCTGCGATCGCCTGCTGCTGATTCGCCTCGAAAAATGAGCGTTCAGGCTTATTCGTCGTGTTATTTGCCAGCCCTGAGAGGTAACCAATGTTGTAGCTCACAATGGTATAGCTACTCTTAACCGCAGGCCCCGGCGCATCGTATTGCTTGATGTCGTCATAGGTTTGCTGGTTGGTCGTGCTGGCGCTGCTCCAAAAGAAAAAAGCTGTGATTGTTACCACCGGCAGCCCTACCAGTAGCGCTAAAACCTTCAAAAATATTTTCATAATGCTCATGTATAAGGCCCACAAAAGAGCTCACAAAACGACCCATAGCTAACCGTGCCGATACTACAACATATATTGATAGGAATACGCCTCGCGGGTACGCTGTGAAAACATACAAACCTTGAACTGATCCTACTCATTTACCGAACCTAAATGTCCGTCAAAAATATAATCTTCTACGGCTTCCTCGCCTTCATCCCCATCTCCATCGCCGGTCACGTCCTCGGCTGGAGCGACCTGATTATATTCGTGACAGCAGGCCTCGCCATCATCCCCCTTGCAGGCTGGATGGGCACCGCCACAGAAGAAATTGCCGTCGTGCTGGGCCCATCGCTCGGCGGCCTCATGAACGCCACCTTTGGTAACGCCACAGAACTCATCATCGCCATCTTCGCGCTGCGTGCCGGGCTCATTAACGTGGTGAAGTCCAGCATCACCGGCTCCATCATCGGCAACCTGCTGCTCGTGATGGGCCTCTCCATGCTCCTCGGCGGGCTCAAATTCAAAGAACAAACCTTTCAACCCACCATCGCTAGGCTCAACGCCTCTTCGATGAACTTGGCCGTTATCGCAATTCTATTACCTACAGCTGTAGACTTCACCTCTAGCGGCATAGCGCAACCCATCTCACAAAAACTCTCCATCTGCGTCGCGGTCGTTCTCATGCTGGTGTACGGCCTCACCCTACTATTTTCGATGAAAACCCACGCCTACCTCTACGATGTTGGCATGGCAGAAGACGAAAGCAATGCCGAACTCCTTACGAACATTGGCAACGCCACATTACCTGCTGAGCAAGAAGCTAAAGCCTCAGAACACGCTAAGCACGAAGCGCCCAACTTAAAGCTTTGGATCGGCGTTTTACTCGCGGCCACCCTAGCCGTCGCCGTCGAATCAGAATTCTTAGTCGGCACGCTAGAAGTCGCCTCCAAGCAGCTAGGTTTGTCTGAACTTTTCACAGGCGTTATCATTCTGCCCGTCATCGGCAACGCCGCCGAGCACGCCACCGCCGTTACCGTTGCGCTCAAAAATAAAATGGACCTATCGCTAAACGTAGCGGTCGGCTCCAGTATGCAAATCGCCCTCTTCGTCGGCCCGCTCCTCGTCATCATCGGCGCCTTCATGGGTCAGCCTATGGACCTGGACTTTAATAACTTCGAGCTACTCTCTGTTGCGGTCGCCGTCCTCGTCGCCAACTCTATCAGCGGCGATGGCAAATCAAACTGGCTAGAAGGCACCTTGCTCCTAGCCACATACGCGGTGATTGCCCTATCCTTCTACTTCCATCCTGTCATCGAAGGCATCGGCTAGAACTGGTATTCCTGATCGCTAATCCAAAGGCTCAGCGGCACACTGTCACCCTTCGCATCTACTTTCACATCTACGACAAAAGCCTCAGCGTCTTCTCGCTGAACTTGTCTGATTTGATCGTTGATATCGTTCCGCTGGGCCTCTGGCATGTAGTAAGTTTCCAGCCCATACTCAATGCGCCAGCCCTTGTAGCGCCCGCGCAAAGCAATCTGCCCTGAGCCCAGAGAATCAGGAAATTCCAGACTTACAGCAACGGGCGTCCAAGCCGTTGGCGTCGCTAACTCATCAAATTCAGCATCTGCCTTGTTGGGCGAAGCCAAGGTCACGTAAATTAATTCCCCCTCATTCTTCCAGGTAAAAACCTCTTCGCCGCCCGGTAACGGCTTCAAAACGTTGGTATCAGAAATATCAAATCTGAGCGTTTGAGAATAGCCGCGCAACGGATCGTAGGGATCGACAGGTAGCGTTTGCAGCGTCACGGTTTCTCCCTGAGCATAGGTCAGCGCGCTTTGCAGCGGCACCGCCACAATCAACGCAGACTGCAACAGCATCGCTGCGACAAATCGCCAAGACGGCACTCGGCTCGCGGGTATTTCTTTGATAGTCTCTGCGGGCGTTTCCTTAGGAAAGACTGGCGCTGCCGGATGTATCTGCGGTATCTCTCCAGGCACTCCATCTGGTGAAGTCGGTATCCGGCGTTGATCGGGTTTTGATTCGTCAGTCATGGCATTTTCTCCTTTTAATTCTCACGTTCCGTCTACGATCTATTCTGTCTATGGCGTCCTATGACGTCACGTTCATCGAAGACTTCGAAGATTTCTCAAACCACAGCCCGGCAGCTATCACCGCAACGCCGCACGCTGCCAGCACCGCCGCCTTCAAAAGTAAATCCGTATCGTATTCAAACATCCGCGTCCACAAACCAAGCACCACAATACCCATACCGCCCCAAAAGCGATGACGCACACCCATCAGCATGCCATCGTGGAGCATCGCAAACCCAATGAAAAACAGAATGCTATTGGTGAGTACAAGCCATAGCGGCCAAATGTTGCCAGCGCCGTGAAACTGGAAGAATGCGCTTAAGCCGATGAGAGTAACAACAACAAAATAAACAGGCGTTTTCATCCAGAGCGCTTTCGGTTCAGATGTCCGTTCAGATGATTGGCGTGAGCGAATGAAATATTGCCAGAGGCCGTAGAGTGCGATCGCGCTCAACCCAATCAACAGCAACAGATAAGACTTCGACACCGAACTCGCACCACCATCGTACGTACCGCTTCTCTTCCAGAACCACTCAAACGAATAGATATACGCACCAATACTCACAAACCAAATCGCCAAAGACCGGCCAATCGGCTGAAATACATCCGTCGGCATGCCATCAGTACTCAGCTGCTTATGCAAAGGAGAACGCTCAGCCACAAGCCTCGCCATATGGTCACTAGGCCACTTCCAAAACCGAGCGTGATATACCCACAAAATCACAGCGGGCAGCATGCCAACATAGGCAAACGTCGCAGCATGCCAATGCACCAGCGAACCATTCGCCACCAGCAACATCACCGTAGAAGCAATCCCCCAAAATCCATACAGCACCCGCGACCGACACCAATGTGCCAACGGCAGATACAGCGGCGTCACCAGCACAGGCAAATACGTCTGCAGCAGCTCAATCCAAGCAGACTCATCTACACCACGAGCAAACCAACTGCCAAACAGTGCTTCCCGGTAGCTCAGCCCAATCAAAACCCAGGACAGCACACCCAGCGGCGTCAGCCGTAAACTATAGGCCATCGCCAGCACACCTAGGCCCCACACCAAATACAGCGCCGACACCGAACCGCTCTGGTGAAACATCTGAGACATCAGGCCAATATTCGCACCCATAATCAGCGCCCCGGTCAGCAGCAGGCTCAAGCCCAACCGCTGAAATCCTGGTTTACTCGCAGGCCGTCGCCAAAGGTAAAACCCCGTCGTATTCACACCAATAAAGGCCCCGAATATCACCACCATCCGCAGTGTCCGAGACCAGTCCTGCCAGTTTGCCGCCACCAGCGTAATCGCACCGAGGCCCAGCAAAATACCACCCAGCCCAATCAAAATCGAAATAAACCGATTCCCGGTCGCCGCTTCAATATGCTCAAACTGATACCGCGTCGCCAGCTGCTCATACAGCTGGGCATCAATCAACCCTTCTCGCCACCAGCGCTCCGACTCCGCTCTCAGCTGTCGCCTGAAGTTTTCGGTACTCATTCGCTCGCCTACCTCACACATCTGAGTCATTGGTGGGTCAATCCTAGCGGGGAGCGATCGCCTATCGAAAGGGTCTTCTTTTGATTAATGTCAAAGTTCAACAAAACGTACGATCCGAAATCAAGATCTGCTGCTTTGATGATCGAGATAGTCCCCGTAACGCAAAGCCAAACGATATGAAGTCCTTTCTGACCAAATGCTGCACTCTGCTTGGTTACACGGCGCTAACAATATTCGCTTTAGGCTGCACTCGAATAGACGAAACAGCCTTAGGCATCGGTGTAGATGGACTGAGGCTAGAACGATTTTCGGCAACCGACGTTCAACCACTCATTGACGAGGAAATCGCTAGGCAAGATACACCTGTCTTTGAATGTACGATTTACCTCAAGCCAGCAGATGGAACAGACTACGTCTTTGCTATGAACGGTTTGAGTGAAGATTTTGATGTCGCATTTATGAAAGTCAATGGAGAGTGGATTACCTTTCGTGGCATTCTTGAACCCACAAGGTTTCCACTGCCCTTACGAGACTTCACTGGCAGTTCAAACCAGCAGGGCCTGTCGTTCAGCCTATTTATAGATGACGTTTCTAGCGATGATAGTAGTCCGTCTTTAGAAACTAGAGAACTTGCGGTTCAAATCCGCAGTTCTCGAGACGGAGAAACGCTACACCGATTTACAGTTAAACCAGCTGCCGTCGATACCAGTTGTTGACGCCCTTCAGGTTCCCATTTAGCTACCTGGATCTTCAACTTTACCAAAGCGGCGATCGCGCTTTTGGAAAGCCAGCATCGCCTGATGAAACTCTGACGTATCAAAATCTGGCCACAGCGTATCGGTAATGTAAAACTCTGAGTAAGCCAGCTGCCATAGGAGGAAATTACTGATTCGCATTTCGCCGCTGGTACGGATAAGTAGGTCAGGATCGCTGATGTCTGATGTGTATAAATGACGGCTGAAGAGGGATTCGTCGATGTCTTCGGGTTGGAGAGTACCCGCTTGCACTTGGGTTGCGATCGCCTGACAAGCCTGCAAAATCTCCTGCCTTCCCCCGTAGTTCGTCGCCACCGAAAACCGAATCCCCTGATTATTCCGGGTCATCGTCACCGCTCTGTCAATCTCTTTTTGTAGCGTCTCGGGCAGTGCCGCCAAGTTCCCCACAAACTCAATGCGCACATCCTCTTCCATCATCTCCTTCAGCTCTTGACGCAGCACCCGCTCAAACAACGTCATCAAAAAATCGACCTCGCGAGTAGGTCGTCCCCAATTTTCTGTAGAAAATGCATAGGCCGTCAGCGCATCAACGCCCCAGTCGCGACAGCAGCGCAGCAACTTTTTCAGCGTATCCACGCCCTTGCGATGCCCCATAATGCGCGGCAGTCCCCGCTGCTTTGCCCAGCGGCCATTGCCATCCATAATCACCGCCACATGCGACGGCATTCGCCCCTGCTCCAAGTCTTGAGGGAGAACAGTTGGCATCACAGACATATCAGTCGATACATCTGTAGAAACACCTGCGCGGACACCAAAATTAGCCGTCATTTCTTTTCCTGAGGGGTAGGGCTAGGCAACTTACGCTTCAAAAAGCTCAAAAAGTTAATGCCCTTAATACTGAGCCTACGGCCTAAGCTTCGTAGCTGAGGGGCCACCGTATCACCATCCACCGAAGGCGAAAATTTATCAAGCAGCAGTTCCCTCAGTTTACTGCTGGTCAGGGGGCGATTTAACATCCCTTTTTCAGCCACAGAAATCGACCCGGTCTCTTCAGAAACCACCACACAAATGCACTGTTCTACCCGCTCGGTGATTCCCATCGCTGCCCGGTGCCTGGTCCCCAGCTGCCGCGAAGCATTCCGCTCCGAAATCGGCAAAATCACCCCTGCGGCCAGCACCCGCGAACCCCGAATCAGCACTGCACCATCGTGCAGCAGCGTCGTTGTTTGAAAAATGGTTTGCAATAGCTCCCGCGAAAGCTCAGCATTAATTCTGACGCCCGGCACCGAAAAATCGCTTTCTTCAATCGGCTCATCTGTCTCCAAAATCATCAGCGCCCCGGTCCGATTTTGAGACAGCCCCTTGACCGCTTCTACCAGTTCATCAATCACACTATTCGCAGTCGAGAGATGGTTATCTTGCCCGGCAAACAGCGCAATTAGCTCGCCGCGTCCTAGCAGCTCCAGCAGCCGCCGAAAATCGGCCACCAGCATAATCGCCAGCGAGACCGAAGCACCCAGCAGAATTTTCTCCATCAAAAAATGGAGCACGACAAGGCCCAGCACGCTGCTTAGTAGCGTTGCGGCCATAAGAATCATCAGCCCTTGCACCATCCACATCGTGCGGCGATCGCGAATCACCGACAGCACCATGTAAACCAGTGCAAACACTAAACCAATATCAATGATGGTGCGATACAAGAGTCAGGCCTGTTTCACCGTAATCGACGTTCACTGCTTCGTGTCTTCTGACCGTATACTACTGCGCTATTGCGTCCACAACGTGCCCGATATTACAGGCAAAAAAAGAAGCATTTTACACAGGCTTTGCCGACCGTACACGGCCAAGTTATCGCTACTATTGTTTGGGCTTCAGCGCATCTGGCAATCGGTCATGGCGCACCAAGTCTTCGTATGTTTCCCGCTGCAAAATCACATCTGCCTGACCCTCCTTCACTAGCACCGCTGCCGGGCGTGGCACTCGGTTGTAGTTTGAAGCCATGCTGTAGTTGTAAGCGCCCGTAGCCGGCACCACAACGATCTCTCCCGAGTCTAGCGGGGGCAGGCTCGCTGAATGAATCACCACATCGCCCGATTCGCAGTGCTTACCCGCCATAGTGACCGTTTCGCTCAAAGGCGCAGACATTTTGCCAGCAGCCAGCACACGGTATACCGACTGGTAGGTAATCGGGCGAGGATTGTCAGACATCCCACCGTCTACCGAAATATAGGTACGGATACCCGGCACCGTTTTCTGACCACCCACGGTGTAAGCAGTCACACAAGCGGAACCCACCATAGAGCGACCCGGCTCACACAGCAAACGAGGAAACGGCAAGTCGTTGGCCTGACACACCTCAACCATGCTGGCGCATACAGTCTTTGCCCACTCATCAATACTTGGGGGATCATCCGATTCGGTGTAGCGAATACCGAGCCCACCCCCAATATCGACTTCTTTAATAGAGATTCCGTACTGGCTAGCCGTTTGGAACCAGCGCATCATCACACCCGCCAGGTCATGGTGAGGCTGTAGCTCAAAAATCTGCGACCCAATATGAGCATGCAGCCCAATACAGTCGATGTTCGACCCGTGCTTAGAGATAAAGTCAAACACCTCTTCTAGCTGGTCAGGGTCGAAACCAAACTTACTATCTATATGACCGGTCTGAATGTATTCGTGAGTGTGGCACTCAATCCCTGGCGTCAACCGCAGCAAAATCGTCGCCGTCTTACCTGCAGCAGCAGCTAGCTGATTGAGTGACTTCAGCTCATGCCAGTTATCGACCACAACGCGAGCATCTGCATCTAGTCCTAGCTTCAACTCATCCAAAGATTTGTTGTTGCCATGGAAGTAGAGCATATTGCCCGTTGCGCCTGCGGCCATGGCTGTTTGCAGTTCGCCACCAGAGACGACGTCAATCGCAATGCCTTCTTGAGAAGCGATCGCACAAACCGCCAAACAGTTCCAAGCCTTAGAGGCATACACAATCAACGACTCTCCCGGATAGTGCTTCGCAAAGGATGTCTTGTATTGACGGCAGGCTGTCCGCAGCGTTTTCTCGTCCAATATATATAGTGGCGATCCAAATTCTTTCACTAGGCTCACCACATCACAGCCACCCACAACCAAATGGTCCTGGTCATTTACAGCCGCACTCAAAGGCAACAAGTTTTGATTGGGAGACGTATCAGCGGTCACCGCCGCCAAATATTGCAAACTAGACGATTGATCGATTGAACTCTGGCTAGTTGAGCTGGGGCCGGTTGAACTTAGAGGCGCAGCTGGAGCAGTGGAAACCATAGGGCAGTGGAAAAAGTAAGGTGTGCGTTCGTAGGGTGTGTACTTATATAGGTGCGTACTTGGTTAAAGGATCCTAGAGAGAAGCGCATAAAGTAAGGATTGTTAACCAGTGTACAATTGGCCGTCTCTTTGTTGGTCTTCATGCACAGATAATGCGCGGAGGATTTATTGTCTTTTCTAGCCTGCTTACCTCTCATAGAGGCCGATCTGCCAGCCGTCCTCGCCCTAGACCAGCGGGCACTCGGTGGACTGTGGACCCGATCAGGATACCAGCGAGAAATCGACAGCCCTGTAAGTGACTTGAGGGTGCTCGTCAGTGCCCCTTTTGAAAATCTGATCGAAAAAAGACGACATTTACCTGCTAACACAGTCGACCCTACCGTTGCAGCCAGCGATCCAACGACCGCCGCAAAGCCAGCATCGGCCATCACGCTCTTGGGCAGTGGCTGCCTGTGGGCCATTCTCGAAGAAGCTCATATCACCACACTGGCCATTGACCCGAACTCCCAAGGCCAAAAGCTCGGGCTGCTATTACTGAGCGATCTATTAGCTTGCGCCCAACAGCGCGGACTCACCCGAGCCACCTTGGAAGTCCGCGCGTCGAACCAAAGAGCGCTTAAACTGTATCAAAAGTTTGACTTTAAGGAGGCGGGGCAAAGAAAGCGCTACTACGCTGATGGCGAAAATGCTCGTATTCTTTGGCGCAATCATCTGCAAGCAGAAGACTGCCGAGCGCAGGTCGCCCAGGAGCATAGCAGTGCGATCGCATACATCAAAACTCACCAGCAACACACTGTACTTACACACACCATCCGCACCGAAAACAATCTGTCATAAGACATTTCTGCACGAATCACATAAACAATTCGCGAAAACCGCATAGTGCACTCATAGCGCAAAAAAGCACGAAGAGAAGCTCGTCCGAAGAAGCCTTAAAGCGTCTGCGGCAGAGGGTTACACAAAAAAAGGTTTGAACTCAATCGACACTTTTATAGTCGAATCCGCTAGCGGAAGCGTTGGGAGATTTCTGTTAGCTATGTAGCGATTTTGCCTCTAAAATCGCTTGATTAAGAGATGTTCTTCGCAAGTCTAAATTTTCCTAAAGGTCTGTCGGTCATTTTCCTCTCAGTGTAGTGAACACCGCCCCCTCTCTACGAAATTTTGCTGTGTTAGAATCAGCGTAACCAGCCCACAGCAGGTGATGGAAAACCGCCATGTTTGAACGCTTTACAGAAAAGGCCATTAAGGTCATCATGCTCGCTCAAGAAGAGGCCCGTCGACTTGGTCATAACTTCGTGGGTACAGAGCAAATCCTACTCGGACTCATCGGGGAAGGCACCGGAGTTGCCGCAAAAGTATTGAAATCTATGGGCGTCAACCTAAAAGACGCTCGCATCGAAGTCGAAAAAATTATCGGTCGTGGATCTGGTTTTGTCGCCGTTGAAATTCCATTCACCCCTAGGGCAAAGCGCGTGCTTGAGCTATCGCTCGAAGAAGCTCGCCAGCTAGGACACAACTACATTGGCACCGAGCACCTATTGCTCGGTCTTATCCGCGAAGGCGAAGGCGTCGCCGCCCGTGTCCTCGAGAATTTGGGAGTTGACCTTTCCAAGGTGCGCACACAGGTTATCCGGATGCTGGGCGAAACCGCCGAAGTATCTGGTGGTAGCAGCAGCCAAGGCCGTACTAAGACACCTACACTCGACGAATTTGGGGCTAACCTCACCCAGATGGCCGCCGACGGCAAACTCGATCCTGTCGTAGGTCGTCAGAAAGAAATTGAGCGCGTTATCCAGATTTTGGGCCGACGAACCAAGAACAATCCCGTTCTGATTGGTGAGCCTGGCGTGGGTAAGACTGCGATCGCAGAAGGTCTCGCTCAGCGTATCGGTAACAGCGACGTTCCCGACATCCTCGAAGACAAGCGCGTCGTCACCCTAGACATTGGGCTCCTCGTTGCAGGCACCAAATATCGAGGTGAGTTTGAAGAACGCCTCAAGAAAATCATGGAAGAGATTCGCGCAGCTGCGAATGTCATCTTAGTCATTGACGAGGTTCACACCCTTATTGGTGCGGGCGCGGCTGAAGGCGCAATTGACGCTGCGAATATCCTTAAGCCAGCGCTTGCTAGAGGCGAGCTTCAGTGTATTGGTGCTACCACGCTAGATGAGTACCGTAAGCACATTGAGCGAGACGCGGCCCTAGAGCGACGTTTCCAACCTGTAATGGTCGGTGAGCCTAGTGTGGATGAAACGATTGAGATTCTTCACGGTCTGCGTGATCGCTACGAGCAGCACCACAAGCTCAAGATTCTAGATGAAGCCCTCGATGCTGCGGCCAAACTCTCCGATCGTTACATCTCCGATCGCTACTTACCAGACAAGGCGATTGACCTAATTGACGAAGCTGGCTCTAGAGTTCGCCTGCTGAACTCTCAGCTGCCACCCGCTGCCAAAGAACTTGATAAAGAGCTGCGTCAGGTCTTGAAAGACAAAGACAACGCTGTGCGCTCTCAAGACTTTGATAAGGCGGGTGAGCTGCGTGATCGCGAAATGGAAATCAAAGCCGAAATTCGCACCATCGCGCAAACCAAAAAGGACGAAGACGCCGCCGGTAACCAAACTAAGGAAGATTCTCCCCAGGTCACCGAAGAGGACATTGCGCACATCGTGGCGTCCTGGACAGGTGTTCCCGTTAACAAGCTCACCGAGAGTGAATCTGAGAAGCTGTTGCACATGGAAGACGTGCTTCACCAGCGCCTCATCGGTCAAGACGAAGCCGTCAGAGCTATCTCACGCGCTATTCGCCGTGCCCGCGTAGGCCTCAAGAACCCCAACCGACCCATTGCAAGCTTTGTCTTCTCTGGTCCAACGGGTGTGGGTAAAACCGAACTCGCCAAGTCTTTGGCAACCTACTTCTTCGGTGCAGAAGAAGCCATGATCCGCCTAGACATGTCCGAGTTTATGGAACGCCACACCGTTTCTAAGCTCATTGGTTCGCCTCCAGGCTACGTCGGATACAACGAAGGCGGTCAGCTCACAGAAGCGGTTCGTCGTCGCCCTTACACCGTCGTACTGTTCGACGAGATTGAAAAGGCGCACCCCGACGTGTTCAACATGCTGCTACAAATCTTGGAAGACGGTCGCTTGACCGACGCCAAGGGCCGCACCGTAGACTTCAAAAACACCCTGCTGATTTTGACCAGTAATATTGGTTCCAAAGTCATTGAGAAAGGTGGCGGCGGTCTCGGATTCGAGCTAGAAGCAGACCAAGCCGAATCTCAATACAACCGGATTCGATCTCTAGTTAACGAAGAACTCAAGCAGTACTTCCGCCCTGAGTTCTTAAACCGCTTGGACGAAATCATCGTCTTCCGCCAGCTCACCAAAGACGAAGTCAAAGAAATCTCTGTCATCTTGCTCAAAGAAGTGTTCAGCCGCCTAGGCGAGCAGGGCATCACCCTGGAGGTCACCGAGAAGTTCAAAGATCGACTGGTGGAAGAGGGCTACAACCCAAGCTATGGTGCGAGGCCACTGCGTAGAGCCATCATGCGTCTGCTAGAAGACAGTCTTGCCGAAGAGATTCTGTCGGGTCGAATTAAGGACGGTGATACAGCCGTTGTTGATATCGGAGAAGATGGCAAGGTCTTCGTGACCTCTTCTCGCACAGAGGAAACGCGCGAATTGATTGCAGCGGCTGACTAAGTCACTAGAACGAGGGCAAAGCCAAACGGTTTGGCTACCATCCTCTTATTCTCATAAACCATGGACGGCCCTCAAGCATTATGTCTTGAGGGCCGTTCGTGGTTTCAGCCTCTATTTGAAAAGAGAATTCAGCCTGCGTTTAAGAAGTTTTGTAAATAGACGTAACGCTGTCTTGCGTTCACTAGCAACCAAAATCAATAATTAAATAGGGCTCGTTTTTTTGCACAATTGCTATGAACAAAGGCAGCAGTAGCAGCTTACAAAGAGCTTAGGAATATAACTGGTGGAATTGCCATGATTGGTGGGATATTCGAGACGATTGGTAAAACGCTGGGCGTCGGTAAAGAAAAATACTTTTTAGAGCTAGATGATGCCGCTGAAGCAAGCGTCAAGACCCTCAAGAAATCAGCAACTAAAGCAGCTAAAACTGCCGTAGAAACTGCCAAAGACGCCTCAGCTGACGTCGTAGAAAAAGCGAAAGAGCTAACAGACGAGGTTAAGGACGGCGCAGCTCAAGAAGCCGCCGAAAAGGCCAAAAGTAACGCTAAAGCCGCTGCCGACAAACTAGCTGCTCCAGAGGAAGCGCCCAAGGGCAAAGCAGCAAAAGCAAAAGCAGCTAAGGAAAAAGCGGCTAAGAAAGCCGTTGCCAAGACGAAAGCAGCTGGGAGCCTCACAGAGGGCAACGCGCCTGAGGCAGCTCCAGCACCCGCTGCCGAGCCTGTTATGCCCGCAGGCCCCTCCGAAGAAGATTTGATTGTCGCGGCGATCGCGGCTACCTCATCAGGCAAAACCATCGACAGCAAAGGCAATGTCGTAGAAGGCCCCACAACCTTCTCAACAGACTACCTAATGACACCTAGCCGTTCTAGCCGTCGCCGCCCAGGCCCTAGCCTAAGCGCATTCAAGGGCATGGCCAAAGAGGTCAATCCCAGACTGAAAGGCTAATCGCCTAACGTCTAATTGATCGAAACGTAGGGGCGTTAGCAATGCTACACCCTCCGGATTTCAATTCAAAGAGGCTAAAGGATTCAGAGTCCTCTAGCCTCTTTGAGCGTTTATACCACCCCCAATAACACAGCACTACCGCGTCGCATAGGCCGCCATCGGCTCTTTGATAAATCGAATATACAAGTGCTTAAACGTAGAGCGCAGCACCCGTGGCGCACCAAAGTCAATCGGCATCATTCTTGTCGGCAGCTGCCAATCATCAATCTTCAGCTCGGCAGGCTGCTGCAAAGGAAAATCAATCTTAGATAGCGACGAACACAAACCCAACCGCTGAGACTCCACCAAAATCGGCACCCGCTTAGGGTCAACGCCCAAAATTTCAACCATCGCTCTGTCGAGGGCAAATACATCAGTTGCCGCACCCAGCACGCCCAAGGCCTTGGGCTCGCCGCCGCTAGGACCATTTCCCTCGTGCCCCACAATGCCATCAATAATCGTCAGCTCCGGTGCAATCATCCGAGCGGTCTCCACCAGCATGGCGCTAAAGCGCTGCGCATCTTTACCCGCTTCCATATGCCACCAAGCCTTCATCTTGCCGGGCACACAGCCAAACAAATTTTTCACCCCCAGCGTAATCGTCATCTGAACGTGGGACTTCACCTTCGGCAAATTGATCACCACATCCGCATCCATCGCTTCTTTGGATATCAGCAAATTATCAAACTGCTCGCTAGTCTCTTCTCGCTCAACCGGATAGCGTTTGCCGTGCAGTTCCACAATCGGCAAATCAGCTTTCTTCGCCCAGTCGAGTAACCCATTCGATTTAGCAACACCCCTGGCACTACCAAAGGCGGGGCTATCTCCCAAAAACGGTTTACCGCCCGCAGCCTGAACTAGCTTAGCCACGCAGTACACTATCTCAGGACGCGTTGTGCATTCCTTAGTCGGGCGAGCACCTGTGAGTAAGTTTGGCTTGAGGAGTACGCGATCACCCGGCTTCACAAAGTGGGCCATCCCCCCCAAAGGCGCCAGCAAATCAACCAAAGATTGAGACAGCGCTTCTATTTCATAGGTCTGGGCACCCAATAAACTTACCGATGGCAAATGGGTTGATAATGGCATCCTCTACGTCCTCACGTCGGGTTCTACATACCTGCATAATAGGCTGTACACCGTCATAGATAACAAAATGTTAACGCTTTGGGCCAAAACCAGCGGAACCTGGATCAATATTTTTCTCGTTATATTAGGGACCCTCAGCGGCCTACTGCTGCGCAATCGGCTGTCGGCCAGCATGCGAACCATCATCACCCAGGCTGTTGGACTCATGACTATTTTTATTGGTCTTTCTATGGCCAATGCACTTTCGGGCATCAGCGCCGGAGGCGTAGAAGGGGTCATCTTAGGATTACTGGCCCTAGTCTTTGGCGGGTTGCTAGGCGAATGGTGGGAGCTCGAATCACGGCTAGTAGCCCTCGGCAATTGGATAAAGGGCCGCGTTCAAGGAGGAGGGAGATTCACAGAGGGATTTGTCGCGGCTAGCTTATTATTTTGCATTGGGCCCATGGCGATTTTGGGCAGCCTCAACAATGGACTCCTAGAAGACAACACCATACTGGTAATCAAAAGCACGATGGACGGATTAGTATCCATTGCACTCACTGGCACCTACGGCATCGGTGTGGGATTTTCGGTTTTTCCTATCCTGATCTATCAAGGGGGCCTGTCTTTGCTATCGAGCGCGCTAGCTCAGTCCACTCCCAATCCAGAGACCGCTCCAAACGTTCTACTGGTGACCGGCGTGGGTGGTGTCATGATTTTGGGCCTAGGACTCAACCTTTTAGAAGCCAGCAAAATTCGGATCGCCTCTTTTATTCCGGCACTTCTGCTAGGTCCTGTTATTTTCAAGATAGCCATTTTGCTGTTGGGCGGAGATACATAGTAAGCAGTTCTCCAGACTACTCACAGGCTGTACTAAACAGAACTTTCTGGACTGCGTTCATCGGACCTGAGGCCCTTTACATAGCGCAAAAAAGGAAGAGATACATCTGACAGCGCTGGCGTGAAAGCAGCCTCAGGCCATACGGCCAGACAAGGGACCGCTGAAGCACCCAGCAACTGCTGGTCTACAGCTGAGTCAGTCACAACGGTTGAGGTGGCTACAGCATCCTCGCCAAATTTCGTCTGTACCATTTCCAGCTTACTCTTCGCCCTGTCAAGTACACCCAACCAAAACCGACAGGCAATCACCTCGTAACTCTTGTTTTGAATAGAGGACATGGGTAAGTGGCGAATAAGCGGGTTCACCACCCAGCTAAATCCTCGTGTCGCGATGACGAAATCAGCTTTCGATTCGTCAATGACCTTGGCTAAAGGCATGTTGCAATAGTTGCTGGCTAGCGCTTTGGCACGAGAACGCCATACAAACCAAGTCCAAGGAAACAAAATGGTGGCCGCCACAATCAAAAACCAATCTCGGACAACACCGTTTTGGTTGAATGGCGCAGGCAGCAAGCGCCAAGGCTTTACTGCTTTTATCGCCAGTAGTAAAACCAAGCCCAACACCCGAGGATAAATACAGTTTAAATAAGCTTGACTGGAGTTTCGTAAAAACAGAGTCTCATCTAAGTCAACAATTAAAAGACTGTCCCCAGCAGCTGCTTTAACAGCCGCAATCGTCTCATCTGTCGACTTCAACAACGCCTGACTGTCAACCGAATCATCTGAAAAGTGGGTAGTCGGCATGGTAACACTCGTTTTCACAAATAAGGTACGTCGTATAGCTGTTGAGTAAGGCTAACTATTCAGTAGCATTCTATTAATTTTCTCAGGGATAGCACGTGTTGAGGAACGCCTAAAAAGATCTGTTCAATTAATGCGGCCTTGTATTAATTTTCTGTCTCTAAAATAGAAGAGAATTCTTTCTGTGAGCAAAGAGATAACTCTCTTTTTGCCCACCTACATTCATCCAAGCTGCACAACTTAGAAGCCGTTAAAGGTTCGCATCTACGTCTCAATTCAATGGCTTGAGTCAGTGCTTTTCACTGGCGTAGAGGTCATCGAAAGCAGATTATGCCTCTTCAATCCAACCGAGTTCTGGCTGAAGCTGGAGAATTTTCTTGATCGCTCTTATTGCACAGTAGGTAAAGGCAATCCCGGCTTGCCAAGTTATCAAAGCCATCACATCGGCACTCCCTACTGCCAAGGAAGCATACAGCATAATGAACAGAAAAAAGCAGCTAATGTTCACAGGAAAACTACTGCGATCGCCCCCGCACCGATAAACGCAATACTGCGTCCACCTAGCAATCACAAAAGCCATCATCAGCATGACACCGACTGCACTGGTGCTCGCCAACAAAGCGAATCCAAACAGCCGCTGCACCTGCAGAAACGGATAAATCCAAATACGGCTCGTCTCATTGGCTCGGTTGTACACCCAAAAGGTAGCGCGAATAGCGACTAGATAAGCCATCCATGCAATAAAGTCACGAACGATAGTCCCCTCGACCGTAGACCATGCCATCACTGGTTTAGACTGACCCATCCCATCTAGCACACCCATGAGAGCTACCGATACCTCAGCGAGAGACATCGCCTCTTGACTCATCACGAATAGAAAAATGCCAGGAACAGCCAGTGCGATCGCCCAGCACCAAGGCCAAGGCGTGCTCAGATCAATACGAGACTTGTACTGCTCGTATGCCGATGACAGCGTTGGCTTATTCTCGTACTTTTCGCCAACAGCATCGTTTTCTTGGTAGCCAATCTCATACACACACCAGTAGCTCAGCGTCAGTAGCAACAAACTCACCGCATTTAACAGCGGATGAGGACTCAGAACGCTCCAAGCAATTACACCAAATACCCAATGGCCAAAGATCACTCGCTTAACAAAGTGAGCCTTGCCTGGGTTCTTAACTTTCTCGGAGTAGAGCAGTGGGATGTACATATCTGCCATCGCCGGGACAAAAGCAGCGCCAGGCCATTTCAATAAACATGGCACTGCGGACGATTCTAAAAGAGGGAGGTCATCCTCTGAATCAGTGATTACTACAGAGCTTGCAACGGCGGATTCACCCAACACGGCACTCACCATCTCAAGTCTTCCAGGAAAGTTGTTTGCTTTCCATTGCCAGAAGCGAGCGCAAATCACCTGAAAGTTGTTATTCTTTACTGGCACCAATGACAAATGACGAATCAAAGGATTCACAATCAAGTCGCACCCGTAGGTCATGATTACTAGCTGCACACTAGGATTATTGTCTATAGCCGCAGCTAGAGAACGATTGCAGTGCAGCTCCGCTAGTTTCTTAGCTCGCCAGCGCCATACCAGTAGCGTCCATGGAAACACAATAGTCGCCGCCAGCACCAACAGCCAATCTCTGGTCACATCAGCTGGGCCAAGAGAAGCTGGTAGCCAGCGCCATGGCTTTAACGCTTTTACTCCGCTTAAGAACGCAGCCCCTACTGGACGAGGATAAATAGAACCCAAATACTCTTGGGTCACATTTCGCAAAAATAATGTCTCATCTAAGTCGACAATCAGAGGACTGTCCTTAGTTGCACCTTCTACAGCCGTGATGGCCTGTTCACAAGACTTTTCCACGTCATCGGTAGATACATAGCTAACTATTGTTGGTTCTAATACCGATGTCATAACGATACGCCATCCTAAAAGTTAAGTCCAACCTGAAAGAAGTTAAGTTAGAACAAATTCAACGAAACAAAGTTTGGCTAGCATGACAAGCATGTTTTCCAACCTTTTCAAACTGTTGTTTTACACGAATCGTGCACTGACAATGACTCACAGAGGTAAAAGCTGTGTCATAAAACAACGCTTTCACGCACTGAATACAAAGCATAAGCACCCATAGGAACAGACCGTAGAAACGGCTTCATACCTTTACTGCACGAATGTGAGCAGTACGAGACAGTGTCCACATATTCAGGGCGTAACGAAGTAAAAGACACGTTCAGTATACTCAAGGCTACTGATACCGAGAAAACTATCGATAGCAGTACAGAGCATTAAACTCACTAAACTTTTTTCTAGAGTGGATTTTTCGTGTAGCTCTCAATAAAAATTCGCGCTTTTACCTTGAGAAAACTCAACCTTTCTTTAGACCAACATGGCTAAGAATGGCAAAAAGAGTAACGATGACTCTTTTGAAGATGTCTCGAAAGTAATCACAATGCACCAGTAGCATCAGCAACAGAACGATGCGTTAACACTCTAATCATTAGAGTAGTCACGATTACTACATATGAGAGCAAAGTGGTAAGGCAAGCACTCAGCTGAGCAGTCGTAAACGCTATTCATGTATACCAGCTACGTATTAGTAGTATCACGCATAATATTGCGAATAGATAATAAAGACGGCATCCTTATCTTGTACTTTACGAAAAGATAAAGGTGTTTAGTTTTTTTCGGACACAAGTAGGCATCGAACGAGAAACTTTAAGGTCCTTACTTATAGACAGTTACAACAACACATGTCGTCCTTTCGGGTTAAAGCCTGTTTTGGTGATAAGACTCAATGAAAATTGCTTACAGCTAAAAATACAAACCAAGTAAGCACGCATAACAAAAAGCCCCCTTAGAGCAATCTAAGGGGGCTTTTTGAATTGGTGGCGGGGCATGGATTTGAACCATGGACCTTCGGGTTATGAGCCCGACGAGCTACCAGACTGCTCTACCCCGCGACAAGTGCGTTTTTTAGGCGCTTAGCCAGTATAGCGGGTTACATCTCACTTGTGTAACTTTATTTTTGAATCATTTTTTGAACCGTACTCTATCTAACCGTGCTCTATCTATTAGAGAGAGCTCTATTTTGGCGTTGGCTCGGGTTAAATCATCGACATTTCGCCGACAACATCTAAACGAGTATATTTCCCTGGCATCATGAATTTTTCAGAGAGTGCTTCTGAAACATCAGGCGTGATCCAGCCGAGTTGCTTTAGCAGGTAGACAGCGGTTGCATATTTGGCACGCTTGTCGCCATCGACAACCTTGATAGCAATTCCCATGCCGTCACCTACTCGGCCAATACACTGAATGCCCTCTGCGCCCGCCTTACTCACTAGCATCCCTTCTGTCAGCTGCATTAGCTGAGTGTCAAAGCCTTCAGGGCCAGAAATCATTTGTGGATGATGAGTCATCGCCCGAGAAATTCGCTCCATGTCCAAAGTTTTGCCGGCGGTGAGTTTGGCATACAGTGTGGCCATCTGGCTAAGCTGCATGAGGTAGGTAGGCACACCACAGTCATCGTGGGCACAAATGAATTCGTCTGCTGGCATCCCTAGCAGCTCGGACAGCTTAGAGATAACGAGCTTTTGAACGGGGTGCGATCGCTGCAAATATCCGTCCAAAGACCACCCTCGCTGCTTACACACCGCCAGCATTCCCGCGTGCTTACCCGAACAGTTGTGCGCCAGCGGTGTCGTTTTTCCGCTAGGGGTAGGACACTGCAAAGCAGTGGGGTCAACATCGCAGCGCCACAGTACATTAAAAACCTGGCGAGTTTGCTCAATGCTGCCCTTGTGCGAGCTACAAATAATGGCTAGGTCTCTATCAGTCAGCTGAAAATGGTCTAAGGTACCCGTGGAGATTGCAGATAGAGCCTGAAAGGGCTTGAGCGCAGAGCGGATAAAGCTACCAAACTCCGGGTCACCCGCACTCGCAAGCACTCGCCCGCGCTCATCGCAGGCGACGGCATGAGCCTTGTGAGTAGATTCAACAATACCCTCTCTCAGCAGCTGTACTTCGAGTAGCGGTGAGGAATGACGGCTCACTCTATTCATAGGTTTGGCTCTGCATAAGTCTTCTCAACCACCTGACTAACTCAACCAACAAACTATATAAAATACGCTAGATGAACTGCACCAAATAAACTGCACTAAATAAACTGCCAGGTCACTAGGCTAAAGGCGATAATGCCACAAATGACCGCAAATGTCTTTTGGATGCGATGCAAGATGGGTTTGACTTGGTAGTCGGCAATCAGGCGATCGCGGTTGAAGACATCTTCTGGCTTCTCCCAAATTTGGCCGTCGTACCAACCTGATTCTTCGTAGGGAACGGACTGCTGTGCGAGGCGATCGCACACATGACACCAGCCTGTATACAGCTGCACTAGCGCCAGGCTCGGCAGGAACAAAGCGCCCAACGACGCGCTAATCACAAACTGCGCCGGCAATTTAGCAGGGACAAAGCTCACAGCAGCCATCGGGCCAACCACAACCCAGCTCAGCAGCCACAAGCTCACAACCGGTACGCAATAGCGAGACAAATTTCGCGCGCCCCAGCTATAAAACCAGGACTCACTCATGCTTTCGTATTCTTTAATTGGAATTTGATCAACGGGCACCGGACAGCGGGCGCTAATAGGAGTTTTTTTAATATCGCCGTTCATCACAGTTATTCAATAGCCAAAAAATAAACAAAGAAAAAGGCAGGGAGCCTTTTTTCTCTCCGTTATCTTAATGGGTTTTCTAGAACAAGGACTAGGCATTCACCTGGGCCGGCACAAACTCGATTCGCTCCGCGTGACCCCAGAAAGCCTCCAAATCGTAATATTCTCGGTCAGTTGGCATGAATATATGAACGATCACATCGCCGTAGTCTTTGAGCACCCAACGGCCTTCACTCATGCCCTCTGTTCTAATCGGCTGGCGATTATCGAACTTGTCTTCAACCGTGCCTTCGATAGAATTGGAGACCGCCCGTACCTGCACGTTTGAGAAGCCCGTGACAATGACAAAGTAATCCGCTAAGTAAGAAACATTGCCCGTTTGCAAAATCGCGATATCGCCAGCCTTGCGGTCATCAGCAGCTTCTGCGATCGCTAATGCCAGAGCCTTTGCCTCTTCATTTACGGGCACTTCAAGCTCATCGTCCGCACTCGGCAGCACAACCGTATCGATATCTGGCTGATCAGCACGTGCCGGCACCTGTACCTTCTCTGGCTGGGCGTTAACCGCACTATCACTTATAGGGGCATTTACAGCGGGGTTATTCACAGCAGGGGCATTTAAAGATTTTTCACGCATAACTTCTAGGGGCTCACTCAAAAGCTCATATCCTCACGCTCATAAACAATTAACGACTAGTAGACAGACGATTATCTTGGGATACATCTATCTTACTAAAAACCCCTCTTTTTCTGCTGTTGTCTTGACCGAAGCAAAAAGAGGGGAAAACACAACCTCTTTCAGCGAAATTCCTTGTTCAACCTAGGTTTTGCAGAGCATCGATCGATAGCGGCAGCAGGATACCTGTAACATTTCCTCATAGTTTTTACCGTTACCTAACTAAAAGTCATGTCCTAATCTGTTCAGCAGTAAGGCATAATCTGAACGATCTGTACCATTCGGCTATACCGTTCAGACGTAACGGTTCAGATGTGTCAACTTTCGTAGATGGAGCCTGAGCCTTGATTATCGGTCTCTTTATTGGGTTGAGCGTAGGCGCACTGGCAGCTGCGCTTATTTACTGGCTGTTGAAGCAACGAGTCGAAAAGCTGGTAAACGCCCTACAAAATAACCAGCGGCGATTGCAGCAGCTAGAAAATGAGCATGAAATTCGATTAAGGGCTGCGACGGACCAGCTCCAGGCAGATTACGAGCGGCAGCTGGCTGAAAAAATTGAGTACTACCAGGACGAACAAATTTTGGATGGTGACCTCAAAGAGCTGGAATTTGAGACGCGCTTGCAGGTGATTGAAGCTTCCTACAACCAGGCTTTGGACGGACAACCAGCCTCTTAACACCAGTGGGGCATATGCTGTTGTGAAGACAACGCTATAGAATGTCACATGGTGACAACGCAAAGGATTTCTGTATGACCCGTGCAATTATGGAGACAGCAAAAGGAACTATCAACCTTGAGCTGTTTGAACAAGACGCTCCCAATACCGTTGCGAACTTCGTAAAGCTTTCCAAAGACGGCTTTTATGACGATCTCAACTTCCACCGCGTCATCCCCAATTTTATGGTGCAAGGCGGCTGCCCCCACGGCACCGGAACAGGTGGCCCTGGCTACAAAATTAACTGCGAAATCAACGACAACAAGCATCAGGCGGGCAGCCTTTCTATGGCACACGCTGGGAAAAACACAGGCGGCAGTCAGTTCTTTATTTGCCACGAAGCTCAGCCGCACCTAGATGGCATCCACACCGTTTTTGGCAAGACAGAAGATATGGATGTGGTCAATTCAATTGAGAAAGGCGACAAGATCGTTTCTGTCACTATCGAAGAATAGGCGAATTTCATTGCCGATGTAGCGCAGCTCAGTTAAACGCCTGAAGGAGGGTTCCCATTCACCGCCTTCAGGCGTTTTAGGTTTAAATAGAAAGACGGGGGTTACCCGGACACCAAATTTGTAAGGACGGTTTGCCCTATGAATCAAAACGCTACGGGCGCTCCGCCAGACTCTATGTTGACGTCCGCATCGTTGCCGAAAAGTAACCCTACTGGCAGTGCCGACAGTCAGAGCAGTTTTTACAGCTCGCCAATAGGAAAGAAGCTACTGACAGGCATCACTGGGCTTAGCCTGGTTACATTTGTCCTCGTTCACTTAGCGGGAAGCCTAACATTATTTTTTAGCGCGCAAGCTTATAACCAGCTAGCTCACTTTATCGAACAGCTGGGACCGCTGCTGTACTTTATAGAGCTGCTTCTGCTGGCGATGGTGCTAGTTCATGCGGTGATTGGATTCAATATCTATTTGGGCAAACGGCAGGCCCGGCAGGTCGCCTACAGCGAGTATGAAAGTGCGGGCGACCCAAGCCGTCAAACGCCGGCATCGCGCTCAATGATTGTTTCAGGAGTGCTTTTGGGGGTGTTTCTGGTAGGCCACTTGGCGACGTTTAAGTTCGGCAAGGTATACACGCTACCGGGCAGTGAGGAGCGCGACTTAGCGCGGCTAGTTTTTGAGGTGTTTCATCAGCCCGTTTATACCGCTGCCTATGTAATCGTGCTTAGCGGACTAGGGCTTCATTTGCGGCACGGTATTTGGAGCGCATTTCAATCTTTGGGAGTCGCGACGAAGCCAGCGGCTTTTGCGGCGAGTGCGGTGTTGGGAGGGGCGATCGCGCTCGGATTCATCGGTCTCCCACTTGCTATTTACTTCGGCCTGATTGGGGTTAATTAAATGATGTCTTTAGATGCTCGCATTCCCGAAGGTCCGCTGAGCGAAAAATGGGGCCACTTCAAAGATCACTGTAAGCTGGTCAACCCTACGAACAAAGCCAAACACACCATATTGGTCGTCGGCACAGGACTGGCGGGCGCTTCAGCCGCAGCTACCCTGGCAGAGCAGGGCTACCAGGTCAAAAGCTTTTGCATTCAAGACTCACCGCGCCGGGCACACAGCATTGCCGCCCAAGGGGGAATCAACGCGGCCAAAAACTATCCCAATGATGGCGACAGCGTTTGGCGACTGTTTTACGACACGATCAAAGGGGGCGACTACCGATCTCGCGAGGCCAATGTGTATCGGCTCGCCCAAATCAGCAATCAAATTATCGACCAGTGCGTAGCTCAAGGCGTTCCCTTTGCGCGTGAGTACAGCGGATTGCTGACGAATCGTTCGTTTGGAGGCGCGCAGGTTTCCCGGACTTTTTACGCACGGGGGCAAACGGGACAGCAGCTACTGCTCGGTGCATACGGAGCCATGATGCGACAGGTGTCGGCAGGCCGCATTGAGCTGTTTCCCCGGCGCGAGCTACTAGATTTAGCCGTCGTCGATGGGCAAGCAAGGGGCATCGTGGTTCGCAATTTGCTTACGGGCGAATTTGAGCGCTACGCAGGAGATGCGGTTGTGCTGGCGACGGGTGGATACAGCAATGTGTATTACCTTTCGACGAATGGCAAAAATTCCAATGTAACGGCGGCTTGGCGGGCGCATAAGCGGGGAGCCCTGTTTGCCAATCCTTGCTTTACGCAAATCCATCCCACTTGCATTCCGGTAGCGAGTGAGTTTCAGTCGAAGCTGACGCTGATGAGCGAGAGCCTGCGGAACGATGGGCGCGTGTGGGTGCCGAAGCAAGCGGGTGATGAGCGATCGCCTAACGAAATTCCTGAAGCAGAGCGAGACTACTACCTAGAAACACGCTATCCCACGTTTGGCAACTTAGTGCCACGCGATGTGGCCTCTCGCAATGCAAAGCAAGTGATTGATGAAGGGCGCGGGGTTGGGGCGACGGGGCTATCGGTGTATTTGGATTTTCGCGATGCGATCGCAACCCAAGGCAAAGAAGCCATCGCCAGTCGCTACGGCAACCTCTTCGACATGTACCAGCGCATTACCGGTGAAGATCCTTACGCAGTCCCCATGCGCATTTATCCTGCGGTGCACTACACCATGGGCGGGCTCTGGGTCGACTATCACCTGATGAGTACAATTTCTGGATTATTCGTACTCGGCGAGGCAAATTTCTCTGACCACGGCGCGAATCGGTTGGGTGCAAGCGCGCTCATGCAAGGATTGGCCGATGGCTACTTCATCATTCCGTATACGCTTAGCAACTACATCGCAACGACCGAAGTTGCTCCCGTTGAAACAGATCACGATGCGTTTGCGGAAGCGGAAGCCTCTGCTAGAGCACGGACCCTTAAGCTACTGAGCATTAAAGGCGATAAAACGGTGCTGAAGTTCCATCAGGAGCTAGGGCATTTGATTTGGAATGGAGTGGGAATGAGCCGGAGTCAGGCGGTGTTGGAAGAGACGATTGAAGGGGTGCGATCGCTCCGTTCAGAGTTCTGGCAAAACCTACGCGTACCGGGCGAAGCCAACACGCTAAACAAAAACCTAGAATTCGCCGGGCGCGTTGCCGACTTCATGGAGCTAGGTGAGCTGATGGCCCGCGATGCACTCGCTCGTGAAGAGTCGTGCGGCAGTCATTTCCGCACGGAGTATCAAACGGCCGAGAACGAAGCGCAAAGGCGAGACGACGCATACTCGACAGCGGCAGCGTGGAAGTACAAAGGAGATGAGCGAGTTCACGAACTCGTCAGCGAAACTCTGAACTTTGAGAACGTCAAACTTACCCAACGTTCTTACAAATAATTCTCAAGGACCTCTGCCAATTAACGCCATCGACTGAACTCTGTCCCTTCAAATTTCCTTTCCATAAAGACCATGAAAATCAATTTGCGCGTTTGGCGGCAGGCCGATTCTCAAGCTACTGGCAGCTTCAAAAACTACACAGTGGAAGGCGTGCAGCCTGACCTCTCTTTTCTAGAACTACTGGACATGCTCAACGAGCAGCTCACTGCCAGCGGCGAGATTCCCGTTGAGTTTGACCATGACTGCCGCGAGGGCATTTGCGGCTCCTGCGGCATGATGGTGAATGGCCAGGCCCACGGCCCACAGCAAAAAACTGCCGTTTGTCAGCTGTATATGCGCAACTTTCAAGATGGTGACACTGTGACACTAGAGCCCTGGAGAGCAAAAGCCTTTCCCGTGGTAAAAGATCTCGTCGTCGATCGCTCATCGTTTGATCGCATTGTGGCCGCAGGTGGCTACATCTCGGTGAAGACGGGCGCAGCCCCCGATGCTAACGCGGTGCTAGTTGCCAAACCAGAAGCAGACAAGGCTTTCGACTATGCGACTTGCATCAGCTGCGGGGCCTGCGTTGCGGCTTGCCCAAATGCATCGGCATCGCTATTTACTGCGGCCAAAATTTCTCATCTCGCACTGCTGGCTCAAGGGAAGCCAGAGCGAAAGCAAAGGGTGGTAAAAATGACGCAGCAAATGACGGAAGAAGGCTTTGGGGACTGCTCCAATCATGGGGAGTGTCAGGCGGTGTGTCCACAGGGAATTTCGATCGATGCGATCGCTCAAATGCGCCGAGAATACATTCGCGCTAAGCTACCTTTTGGCTAACCAGCCACCGAGCCAAGCACACCTGCAAACAAATCAACCACTATGACCACAGTCAAAAATATCTATACCGATGGTGCATGTTCTGGAAATCCTGGCCCTGGGGGCTGGGGCACGCGCATAGAATTTGCCGACGGTCAGGTGCACGAGCTGGGCGGCAGGCACACCGCCACCACCAATAACCGCATGGAAATGCAGGCCGCAATTGAAGCCCTAGACTTTCTAAAAGAAACCAACATTGCAGATACCGCTACCGCACCCATCACCCTACATACAGATAGTCAGTATCTGATCAAAGGCATCACCCAGTGGATAAAGGGGTGGAAACGCAAAGGATGGAAAAACTCTGCGGGCAAACCTGTCTTGAACAAAGATCTGTGGGAAGAACTCGACCAGCTCACACAGGCCCTCTCTGCCGATAAGCTCAGCATCGACTGGAACTATGTACGTGGCCACGCAGGCAACCCTGGCAACGAACGCTGCGACGAAATTGCCAGAGCTTACTCCCACGCCCGGTCTATTTCGCTGAGTCAGCACCGGCCAGCAGATAACCGCAAAAAGAGGAAAAAATCCTCGGGTACCTCTACTCAAACTACCGATGAATCGAAAGAGGAAAACACCCACCAAAATGGTGCTGACCCAAAAACAAATAGACAACCGGTTTTAGCAGACTCAACTCGTGACACAGAGGAAAGCACTACCAAAACGATAGAAAACGACCCCAGAGATAGCTCTATAGATACACCAGAAATAAATACTGGCACTACGCAGGACTCATCTCAGACACCAGCGCTAAGATTCTACGAGTCCCACCCTCAAGAAGTATTAAACGCTATGTCAGCCTCATCCAGTTCTAAAAACAGCGGCGCTCCAGAGATTGTCAGAATAGAAAGAATTAAAAACAGCCTAGAAACCCTAAACGTTACCGACGAAATCGCTAAGCACGGATACCTCATCACCAGCGCAGAACTCGCCGACCTCATGGATGTGAATGCTAGCGCAGTGACCAGCCGAGGCGATTACTGGGCATGGCGAAACTGGACGGTCTCGCGTATTCGCAGAGAGGGCAATCAGATCTTGTGGCAACTAGAGCGAATTGACGAGTAGTTACTAACCCGGTGGCCAGCCCAAGTTTCTCCCGCCCAACAAATGCAGGTGCAGGTGAAAGACCGTTTGCCCACCGTCTTCACCAGTATTAATCACGGTGCGATAGCCTTTTTCTAGCTTCTGCTCTTTCGCAATTTCGCTGACGGCGTACAGCAAATGACCCAAGAGTGCTTTATCTTCTGCCTGCGCTTCTGAGAGCTTCGGAATAGGCTTTTTAGGAATCACCAAAATGTGGGTCGGCGCTTGAGGCGTGATATCGCGAAAGCCCAAGCAAAGATCGTCTTCGTAGACAATGTCAGCCGGAATTTCTCGCCGAATAATTTTGCTAAAAATCGTATCTTCAGTGTCTTGCGGTTGCATAGGTAGGGTCGTTTAACTGCGCAAAGCAGCTTTCCACTCTCAGCATCACAAGTTTATAGCGAAACGCCCAAGGCAAAATCATCTGCTTTGGGCGTTCATTAATTATGAGGTTTGATGATGCGGTTGGAGTGGAAGCCCAGAGCGACAAACAGAGCTACAGGCTAAAGTCCATATCTACTGTGACGCCGTAAGAACCCAGCACATCACCTACGTTTACAGATACCGGCAGGTCCATTCCCCAGTCGAAGTTGCCTTTTTCGTCAACAAGATCGCCCACTATTGGCAGTTGTTCTAGGCTGAATCCGGTAGGTTCTTCAGGCTGCGATCGCGCGTCTGCCATTTGCGTATTCATGCTGTCAGCGATCACATCCAACTGTGGCGCATCCGCAGTCACCGCCATACTCATAGGCTCTAGCGGCAAAAGGATCAGACTATCATCGCCAACCGGCAGTGCTCCGTTTGGCAAAACTTCTGCCTGAATGGCACCCGCATTCAAAACCATTGACATTCCACAAACAACCGAAGCACCCAAGAGCAAACGACGAATAGATACCTTCAGCATCATAGAAAAGTCACCGCGAACCAACAGTCAACAGCCTACTCGTCGCCACCCCACTAGCTGGAAGGTGATATATACCGATCCCCTAATATAAAGTTTTGTCAAAAAAACGTGGATCCTCTGTAATCCTTATAGGAAGGGCACGCAATGACCCAGTGTTTATACAGAGAACTAACTACACAGCAGCTAACAGCAGCAGCTACAAACTTGCCAAACTTGATTTCAAAGCAGTCGTCACTCGTTCGCTCGTCTCTACGGATAGCTCAGGCCACATGGGCAAGCTCAGCACCTCTGCGCCTAGCTCATCGCTGACGGGATTTGCCGGATGCTGCCCTTTATACACTGGCAGCAAATCTTGCGGGAACGGGTAATAGATCATAGAGCTGACACCCGCCTCAGCCAAAGACTGTTTCACCGCATCGCGCTTACCATCCAAAATACGCACGGTGTACTGATGAAAGACATGACCGTCGGTAAGCTCAGGCACAATAACGCCGTCTGTACCTTCCAGCATCTGGCTGTAGGTCTTAGCCACTTGGCGACGCTGTTGGTTCCAGGTATCTATATAAGCTAACTTTACGCGCAAAATTGCCGCTTGCAGGGCATCTAGCCGAGAGTTGTAGCCCAGCATTTCATTGTGGTACTTCTTCTTAGCACCGTGCACGCGCAGCATTTTAGCCAGCTCAGCCAAGCCGTCATCATCGGTCGTAATGAGGCCACCGTCACCATAGGCACCCAAATTCTTAGTTGGGAAAAATGAAAATGCGCCCATATCACCTAGAGCGCCTGCGCGCTTACCCAGCAAAGACTCACGCGTAGCATCATTGCAAGACTGCGCACATCCGCAGCAATCTCCCTTATAAACAGTGCCGAAAGCCTGGGCACAGTCTTCAATGATTTTGAGGTCGTGCTTAGCAGCAATGTCGGCAATTTGAGCCATTGCCGCCGGATTTCCGTATAGATGAACCGGCATAATCGCCTTCGTTTTTGGCGTAATTACCGCCTCAATCAGGCTGGGGTCTAGGTTGAAACTACCGCGCTGAATGTCGACAAATACAGGCTGCGCGCCCACATTACTAATAGACTCGCCCGTCGCAAAAAAGCTAAAAGAGGTGGTAATGACCTCATCACCGGGTCCAATACCCAGCGCTCGCAAAGCAATAATCAACGCATCGGTACCAGAATTGACCCCGATAGCGTGCTTAACACCTAAGTAGTCGGCTACTTCAGACTCGAATGCCTTAACCGTCGCACCTAGGATGAACTGCCCCGACTCCAGCACATCATCGACTGCGGTACGAATCTCTTCTTTGATTGCCTGATACTGAGGCTTCAGGTCTAAAATCGGGATTTTGATTGCACTCACGTCAGCTTTCTCACTTCTGGGTCCAGATATCTTCCCAGGCATCTTTTCAAAAGACTTCACGCCGCACAGAAGGCTATGGCGCAACCATCCGCCTCAAACTCTAACATGCAAAACGATTCCAGCCGAGGCGCAACTCGCGATTTCAGTGGCTAACGAGTAGTAGGGGTAGTCGTTGGATCGATCACTTCAGGTAGAACTACGTCCTTGGGGCCAAAGCGCACCTGAGAGTGCAGGTATTCTGCGATTAAATGCGGACAGTTTTTTCGACTCCAGCGCAGCATGAAGGGGCGAAAGGCTGGTTTTGAGAGGCGTGCGATCGCTTTCATAATTCGATTCAAAGGGCGCGACTGTACTCGCCGATTAACTAAGTTCATCGAGCCCACATCATAGAGACAGTCTAAGACCAACCGCAGCGTCACCTCTTCTCTCAAAAACAAGCTTTCGAGCAGCAGCTCTACATCGCGCATCCGATCATCTTCAATCTGCCGTTCGCGGATAGCCGTGCTGTTTCTAAGCGGTGTCTTAGACAGGCTGCTGGATGATCTAAACATGGGTTATTAAAAACGACAGTCAACACATACTCGTAGCGAGATATTAGCAAATGAGGCGGTAGCGAGTGTCTCTCAATTTACGGACTTAACATATCTCTGTTCTGGTTCTGTCCTCATTTTGAAGCATCATCAGCGGGCTAGGGCAAGATAAGCTGCGAGCAAATGAGCTTGCTGTAAGCGATGTTCCGGAGTGATAGCGCGGCATGTTAGCGAGAATTTGGAGTGCGTCACTCATCGGCATTGATGCTCTAAAAGTAGGTGTAGAGGTTGACCTATCGGGTGGATTACCCGGTGTAGTCATTGTGGGTTTGCCTGATACAGCGGTGCAGGAGTCACGAGAGAGAGTTAGAGCTGCGCTGAAAAATACAGGGTTTGCTTTTCCGATGCGTAAGGTGGTGATTAACCTCACGCCAGCAGATGTTCGCAAAGAAGGGCCAATCTACGATTTGCCGATCGCTATCGGGATTTTGGCGGCGTCGGAGGCGGTGAAACAAACTTGCCTGGATGACTATCTATTTTTAGGTGAAATGTCTTTGGATGGGACGCTGCGGCCTGTGGCGGGAGTGGTTGCGATCGCAGCCGCAGCAAAAGACCTAGGACTCAAAGGCATCGTACTCCCAATAGACAACGCAAATGAGGCAGCTGTCGTTCCAGGACTAGAAGTCTATGGATTCAAAAAGCTAGATGAGGTAGCGGACTTTCTGAATCGCCCGGAGGAGCACGATCCTGTCCAGGTGAGTGAGCCGGAGTCATTACTGCGATCGCACACCCCCACCCTCGACCTGCGAGACATCAAAGGCCAAACCCAAGCCCGCCGCGCCCTCGAAATTGCAGCAGCTGGCGGCCACAATTTATGTTTGATAGGCCCGCCAGGTAGTGGAAAAACGATGCTTGCCCAGCGGCTTCCCGGAATTCTGCCACCGCTCACGTTTCCCGAAGCGCTAGAAGTCACCCAAATCCACTCCGTCGCGGGCCTGCTTAAAGAAAAAGGCCACCTTGTCAACCAGCGACCTTTTCGTACGCCGCATCACTCTGCCTCTGGTCCTTCCCTTGTTGGTGGCGGCAGCTTTCCCAAACCCGGCGAAATTTCCTTAGCCCATCGAGGTGTGCTTTTCCTCGACGAACTCACGGAATTTAAGCGCAGCGTCCTTGAATTTCTACGACAGCCGCTCGAAGACGGGAAAGTCACCATCACTCGCACTCGGCAGTCAGTAGAATTTCCTGCCCAGTTCACTCTAATTTCGAGTACAAACCCTTGTCCCTGCGGCTACTTCGGTGATACCGTCCAGCCCTGCACCTGCACACCTCGCAACCGAGAACAGTACTGGGCTAAGCTATCAGGCCCTCTGATGGATCGAATCGATTTGCAGGTGATTGTAGGCAGGCTAAAGCCGGAAGAAGTAACCAGCCAGCCTGACGGCGAAGATTCGGCAGCGGTCAGGGCAAGAGTGGAAACAGCGCGATCGCATGCACAAAAAAGATTTGAGCAATCTCCTGCCTTACAGTGCAATGCAGATATGGAAAGCCGACATATCCGCGAATGGTGTCAATTCAGTGAGGCAACTCGCAACCTGATTGAGGGAGCCGTCCGCAAGCTTGGGCTATCAGCGCGGGCAACTGACCGCATTCTTAAGGTTGCACGGACAATCGCAGACCTAGGTAATGCTGAGCATATCGAAACACACCATGTCGCAGAAGCCATCCAATACAGGACGATTGACCGGATGCAATAAGGCCAAACTAGAGTATTAGCTAAATTACACATAGACCGTTGTCGTACCACTTAAGATGAGAGATATTTATTTAGATAGAAATAAGTTGATGTAATTGCGGGTAGTCTGTAGTTACAAATCAGGTTGCAGCTGGTACCTGCAACTTTTATGAGGAGTTATTTGAATAATATGTCTGTAAAAAAAGGATTATTTGGCGCTGTTGGCCTTTCTTTGTTGGCTGCCGGGCTCCAGCTACCGGCTAATGCTCAAACAACGGTTGCAGCCGAGACAGCAACTGAGACAAGTGTTGTCAGTGAATCTGCGCCTGTCGATGCAGCAATTTTGCCAACTAGCGAGGCCATTGAAGACCTTACCTTCAATGAACCCCAAATTCAGCTGAGCGATCTTACCTTTAGTGAGACCCACACTCAGCCTTTGGTGCAGGCCGAGACTCTCTCAGAAAACCCCGTATTGCTAGCTGAAGAGTTCAGCAGCCAAGCAGCACTCCCTGCAGCAGAATTGGTTGCGGTAGAGAGCAGCTCAGTAAAACCCATGCAGCCCATAACAGAAGCAGCTGAGTTGGGCTATCCCGCGATAGAAGCCCCTGAAGAGATCGCTCAAGTTCGCCGGCGTCGTACCCGAGGAGGCGCTGCATCAGGTGCTAACTTCATCGGAATTGGCGCTGACTTTGGCTATGCCGACGATGTTAGCTTTGCCGCCATCAGTAAGTTTTCCTTCACAGAGCAGTGGGCCGTACGACCTAGCGTGCTCATCGGCGATGACTTCTCCGTGCTGGTTCCTGTAACCTACGACTTCAGCCGATTTGGTACACAAGTCAGTGGTTTCCAGCTACGTCCTTATGCAGGCGCTGGCGCTTCTTTTAGCGACAGCGATGACGATGATTCAGATCTCAATCTGCTGCTATCTGCAGGTATAGATGTCCCGGTCTCCCAACGCTTCACTTTCAATGCTCAAGTAAACTGGGGCGTCCTCAATGACTCAGAGTTTGGCGCGACTGTTGGCATCGGCTACAACCTAGGAAATATCTTTCAGTAAGCGTGTCTCAGTAACGGTAAAGGCAACCGCAATAACAGTTAACCATCATGTGTTAGCAGCCTAATCAAACTCGAAAGCCGCAGCTGTCTTACGTATGGCTGCGGCTTTTTGATGTGCGCTAATACCAGGCTCGTATCAGTAGGGAATACTAAGTCACAGCCAAAATTGAGAGCATAAGAGCATGGTTCAAGCGGCGAGCATTGGGCGTACAACCACTGACCTTGCTTTGCTGCGTCAGACTTTTCAAAAAATTTGGGGCTATGACGACTTTCGCCCGCCACAAGGAGAAATTGCGCGGGCGATTTTTAATGGCCAAGACACGCTCACTATCATGCCTACTGGTGGCGGGAAATCGGTGTGTTTCCAATTACCGGCGCTCATGCAAGCTGGATTGACGCTGATTGTGTCGCCACTGGTGGCGCTAATGGAGAATCAGGTACAAGAACTTGCCGACAAACGGCTAGCCGCCGCCGCGTTGCACAGTGAACTGAGCGCTAAAGCACGCTGGCGTACGATGAAAGCCCTAGAAAATAATAGGCTTCGACTGCTTTATCTATCGCCAGAAACGCTGCTGAGTCAGCCTGTATGGGAGATTTTAATTCAGCCTCATATCAAAATTAATGCGTTGGTGCTAGATGAAGCGCACTGTTTGACGCAGTGGGGCGATAGCTTCCGGCCAACTTACCGGAGGCTCGGGGCCGTTCGTCCGGCGCTGTTGGCAAATAGGCCAGAAGGGACAAAGATTGCGATCGCAGCTTTCACCGCTACGGCTGATCCCATCACACAGAAGACCCTGCGCAGTGTGTTGAGGCTGCGATCGCCTCAAGTCATCCGCCTCAATCCCTACCGCAGTAACTTGCACCTGTCTGTCCGCCCTACGTGGACACCCAGAGGCAAAAAAAATGCACTTAGCCAATTCATCCAACGTCAGGGCAAACAATCTGGATTAATTTACGCCCGCACCAGACGAGGCACCGAAGCATTAGCAAAGCAGTTTGCCCAGGCAGGATACAAGGTGAAGGCATACCATGGCGGGCTTGCCGCCCCGCAGCGTCGACGCATCGAATCGCAGTGGATTCAAGGAGAATGCCAGTTTGTAGTGTGCACTTCGGCCTTTGGAATGGGCATCAACAAGCCAGACTGTCGATGGGTAGCGCACTACGAAGTGCCCAGCTTACTCTCTGAATATGTTCAAGAAGTGGGCAGAGGCGGTAGAGACGGGAAACCTGCTGTTGCCCTTGCCTTAGTCAGCGAACCCACTGGGGTCTTTTCACCAGAAGACAAGCAGCGGTGGAAGTTTTTTGAGCAGAAAGCTCAGCTGATGGAGCGCTCAGCCATTCAGCTCATTCGTCAAATTCCAGCAGAAGGATCGATTGAAGACGTAAAGTCACAGTTCAAAGAAGGTGCGCAAGCCTTAGCGTTATTACACCGAAACGGACAGCTGGAATGGACCGATCCTTTCACTTACAGACTGCAGAAAAATCGAAAAATTCGGATAGATAATCAGCCTTCAGCTGTGGAGCTGATGAAGCGCTATTTGTTTAGCAAGCAGTGTCGATGGCAAGTTTTGCTACAGGCGTTTGGATTTAAGAAGGAGGCGAAGGGGATGAGATGTGGGACTTGCGATTCTTGTACCAAGAGGCTTCGCCATCGTTGCCAAGCCCGAAAACGTTCTTGAAATAACCTCAAATTAGCTCTGGTAGAAACTCTATAGAATCGCACTAGAGTTAAAGCAGCAGCATAAAGAGTAGAGCAATGACAACTGAACAGCTACTCATCAACAGCTGGCGCACTTTATCTGGAGACAAGCAACAAGTCGTCATAGACTTCGTCGATTTTTTGAAGACACGTCCTGCGCAAAACGATGTCGAAGACAAAAAGCACACAGATTGCACAAGAGTCGAGAGTAGTCAGAACTAAAAGGCTGCTTGATAAAAGTAGAGAGCAACGTATCTGACGCAGATTAAATAGCTTCTGGCTGCTTATCTTCGCCTGCTTTCACTAAATCTTCTGTTGAGTCAGGCTCTGCGACCACGCTAGATAAGTCAGGAATAGTTACAGATACTTCCGACTTTGCAATGGTGGAGGTATCGACTTTTTTCGAGAAGCCCCATGCAAATAAGCTGAAGATGAGAGAGACCATGACCCATTCTGGGGGAACCAATTCTGGGTCGACCACTCGTACGATGAGACGTAGGCCGACGAAGGCAACTGTGACGAAGCCTGCATCTTCTAGGTGAACGTAGATTTCTAGCCAGCGGATGAAGAGGCCAGCCATGAAGCGGAGAGCGACGATGCCGATGGTACCGCCAAGGAGGACGATGAGGACGTCTTTGGAAAGAGCGATCGCAGTCGTCACACTATCGAGAGAGAAGGCCAAATCTGTCAGCGCAATCGTTGGGATAGCCTGCCACAGGGAGCCAAATTTAGGGCCACTGTTCCCACCGTCTTCATCCTCGTCGCTCGTAAAGTGCTGAAATACCAGCCACAGCAAATACAGCGCACCCGCAATTTCAAACTGCCAGTACTTCAGCACCCAGCCTGCGGTTAAAATCAGCGCAATACGCAAAACAAAAGCAGCAATCAAACCGATGTTTAGGGCTTTTTTTTGCAATTCTTCTGTGTCGAGGCCTTGAGCGATCGCAGCAAGCGCGATCGCATTGTCTGCCGAGAGCACTAGCTCTAGCATGATCAGGACAGGCAGCAATAATAAAGTATCGCCTCCCAATGTGGGAGACATTTCAAGCAGGCGGTCTAGCATGTAGTAGCTGAAGGGATGTTCTGGAGAAGGCAAGCTTAGCAAGTCATCGCACGAATGCCTGCCTCTCTTTAGAATAGATCGGAACGCTAGCGCTACGCTTTTTCGGATAGCCGACATCGTACGCTCATGTCTATGTCAGCTTTTCATCTCAGCACTTTTTCTGCTCTCGATTCAACTAGCTATTCAACCTGCTAAGGACAGCTCTGTGGTCACTTCTCTCAATAAATTTAGAACTCAATATCCTGAAGGTGGTCTCGTTGCCGAGCTAGTTTCTATTCACGATGGGCAATACGTTGTGCGCGCAGTAGCGAGCAGCCAGGGTAATCCGCTCGGAAGTGGGCTGGCAAGCAGTGTGGATGTGCAAATCGCGGAAGACAAAGCACGCGATCGCGCGTTAGCCGTTTTAGGAATTTTTGCGGACGGCTCTCAGCCTACCGACGCACCATCAAAACCTGCACCTACTTCACAGAAAACCGAATCCACAGCCAAACCCACTACCGAGAAAAAGGTCTTGGTAGTCTCTGAGCTACCAGACACAACGCTCACGTCTACTGGTCAGCAGACCGAAATATTACAGAATAGCGATGACCTCACTAAAGATGACCTCACCAAACCAGAGGAACTGGTCACAGAAGATGAGGAAGACCTGGGGCCACCCATTGACGACGTGAAAGAAGAACCCCCTACGCCGCCTGATAATAAAGTATCGGCAGCAGTGATCGCGCTCGAAAACTTCAATGCAAGCGCGATGCCGGTCGATCTCTCCGACGTGATTGCGCAAACAGATGTAGAGCTAACAAGACTGGGATGGACGAGTGTGCAAGGTCGAGAGTATTTGGAAAAGACCTACGGAAAGCGATCGCGTCAACAGCTGACCGACGAAGAGCTAATGAGCTTTCTGCTTTACCTAGAAGAGCAGTCATAATATGGGTTTCTCCCAGTGAAGTGACATTGCAATGTCACTTCACTGGGATTTTCAACATTACAGAACATCAGTGATTACACTCATCGCGTCCTATCCCTGAGAAAATGGATAGGCTAATTTTCCTATCAAATATTCAATCGAACGGACGCTATGAATTTCTCCCCCAATAGCCGCTCACAGCCTCGAATCAAAGTAAATGCGCTGCTATCTACGGCTGAAGCCGACGCCCTACAAAAGCTTCTAGAGAAACTCACTAACGATGACTACCACAAGCTCGCCGAAGATGATGACGAAGCTTCCGCCTTTATTGAAGTCGCCAATAAAATGCGTCGTCAGCTCACCGCAGCAGAGCTGCTTCCCGTGTTACCGGCTTACGACGATTGACTATCCGCTACGCAGAGGCTCCGCTCTGGCTTTGTACGGCTCGCGCAGCCACGAAGAAAGGTGAGAAAAAACTGGGGCAATTACTGACGCGCTTGAGCAATCTGAGCTTTGATATCGTCTGTACGCGTTAGCAAGTCAGCCTGAGCAAGTTCAGATTGCTCGCCAGAAGCCAACCACTTGAGCTGTACTTTCTGGGCTTCTGCTTCCGCATCACCCAAAATCAGACCGACAACAGCCCCACTGCGATCCGCCCGCTTGAATTGCTTGCCAAAAGCACTACCACTAAGGTCAACCTCTACCGAATATCCTGCCTGACGCAGCTGATTGGCCAACTGTGAAGACTGAAACTCAGCTTTTTCACCTCGCGAAATCAAATATATGTCTAGCTCTGGCGTTGTGCTGTAGCGTTCCATCTGCTCTAGCAAAATAATCAAACGCTCAATCCCCATACCAAAACCAATAGCAGGTGTATCGGGTCCGCCAAGCTGCGAAACTAAGCCATCGTATCGGCCACCGCCACATACAGTTGCCTGTGCACCTAGGTCAGACGATTGGATTTCAAAAGCGGTGTGGGTGTAGTAATCGAGGCCGCGCACCAGGCGAGGGTTGATAGTGAAGTCGATACCGATGTTGGAGAGGTGCTGCTGTACAGCGTCAAAGTGGCGTTGGGAGTCGTCACTGAGGTAGTCGAGTAGGCTAGGCGCATCAACGACGATTTCTTGGGTGCGCTTGTCTTTGCTGTCGAGAATGCGCAGCGGGTTGCGCGTGAGGCGGTCTTGAGAGTCTGTATCTAGCTCGTCTTTGTAAGGAGTGAAGTAGGCAACGAGGGCATCGCGGTAGGCTTGTCGGTCTTCGCCACTGCCGACGGAGTTGAGGTCTAGGCTAAGGGCTTTGAGGCCAAGGGTATTTAGCAGCTGGGTTGCGATCGCAATAATCTCTACATCTGCCCGCGCATCTCGGCTTCCCAAAATCTCCACATCAAGCTGATGAAACTGCCGCTGCCGACCGGCCTGAGGCCTTTCATAGCGAAACGCGGGCCCCAAGTGCCACAGTCGCTGTACGCCGCCTTGGGCAAATAGCTTGTTTTGAATGAACGCACGAACCAAGCCAGCCGTAATTTCAGGTCGCAGCGCAATCGAACGTCCACCGCGATCTTCAAAGCTATACATCTCTTTACCAACCGCATCTGTCGCCTCGCCAATGCCACGAGCGAATAACTCAGTCTGCTCGAACACAGGCGTGCGAATTTCTCGATAGGCGTAGTCTGCTAACGTCTGCCGAGCCAGCTCTTCTATCTTGGCCCACAGGGGAGACTCGGATGGCAAAATATCGCGGGTACCGCGAATGGCTTGAATACTGCTACTCATAAATTGTTTGCTTTACGCTTGTCTATCGCCTGTACATCTTAAGGCCCTTCTGGCCCAGGCTCCCTTTGCTCCAAGCTCACTAACAGATTCAAGTGCCTTCTGGATCAGGCAAGCTACAGCAGTTCAGCTCATCGATACACACTTTGCCAGACTGCAACGCCCACCGCACCAGCGCTACTCGATTGCCAGTGGCTGTTTTATTCAGCACATTGCTCACATGGTTATCGACCGTGCGCTTACTGATCTGCAAGTTCTCAGAAATTTCTTGGTTGGTTAGCCCAGCTGCTACCAGCTCTACAATCTGTAGCTCCCGCTTAGACAAATCATTTTGAGCATCGTCATGGGTCAATGGCAATGTCTTTTGATCTTTATTCTCGGAAGCTTGGCTACCTAACATGGGCGATTAATCTGTAATTATACTCAGTAATAATTGTAGTCAGTCTAGGCGAACCCATGGCCACTATCGGTAGTATTAACAGATTTTTTCTCGATTCGCCAGATCGCACACTGGACAAAGGAAGCATTCACGCAATGTTGAAACAGTTCCAAAATCAGCTCAAAGGCTTCTTAGTTCGGCTCTCGTATGGATTCGCGCTCACCGCTAGTGTCACAGTTGTTTGCGTAATGATGCTGGTGAGCTTTCCGGACCAAAGCCTGGCAGAAAACACAGTAATGCCCACCGCTACATCAACCGAAGGAGCAGCGACTGTCGATGAAAGCGTAGATATTGCCGCCGAAAAAATCGGTCAGTTTTCTCAGGCTTACCTACAGGTGTTGGAGCTACTGAGCGATCGCGAAGCCGAAATACCCGCTGCCGAAACCAACGCCGAAGCGCTCAAAATTGAGCAGTCTATCGAAGCAGATGCGATCGCTATCATTCAAGCCAATGGCCTCACCATGCCGGAATACATGCAAATACTCGGACTTGCCAGCCAAGACGCCACCTTTCAAGACAAAGTCCTAGAAAGCATGGACGAAACTCAAGAGGAATCTTAAGCAATCACTGTCAGGAAATCCACTATCAGGAAATCACCAGGCTGTAACTGTAGCCGCCCTAGGACAACAAAAACGCAAACCACACACTAGGAGCGAAGGTCACATGCCATTTACGCTTAAAGGCTGCGGCACCAAATTCTACGGCAAACGCGATGAAGATACCGACGGCTCCTACATCACCACAGAATGGATCACACTTACCTACCTGCCATTGATTCCGCTGCGCAGCTTTAGAATTTGCCCTACTGGCAAAGGTACCAACGCAATTGTCTACAACTCTCAAGAGTTTAGAGCACAAAAAGTCCCCCTCAACAAGCGGCAAGTGCGTAATATTTACGCTGTTAGTGGACCGATTCTGGCCGCCATCGTCGGCGTTTTGGTCATAGCAAATAGAGTTGAACAACAGAACTCTAGTAACTTGCCATTGCCGGCCTACGCCCAGTTAAAGCCAGACAGACTCAGTACGTAAGCAAGACATCTGTAGTCACCCAAATCTGTGGTCGAGGCCATGCCACTCTACCGTCTACCCACTGGCTGCTCCCGACTACTCTCCCAAGCGCCCACCTTTTCACTCAGCAAGTTAGAAATCAAAGAAGATGGCTGCTGTGGATGTGGCCAAGCAAACGAATGCTTAAAAGCAGCTGCCTGGCACGCTCTAAGCCCATCGAAGCCAATCACGTCATGGGTCAGCAGGTTCTCATACTCAAAAGGCAAGCGAACATTGTGCAGACCCGCATTGTCCGTGCAGATGGCGATATCTACACCCGCATCAAAGCAGCGGTTGAATACCGCCTTAAGTTGACTGATTTCTTGCAGGGTGCCCGTCTGCAAATAGGTAGTAGGGCACACTTCCAAACACTGCCCACGGGCAGCCACTTCTTTGAGTAGCTCCGGGTAGTGCAGCGGAATTTGGATGCCGTGTCCAATACGCATAAGGTAGGGCAGCAGCTCTGGATAGCAGCCATCTTTAGTTTCATAAAGATGGCCCGTCGTTTTGAGCCCCAAGCTCTGAGCGTGAGAATACAACCGCTTAAGTTCTTCAATGTTGTAAGCCGCATCGCCACCGGCAACATCTATACCGCAGACGTATTCAGGATACTGAGAAGCTAGCTCCAGTGTCGCTCGGTTAACTTCGTAAGGCAGCCTAGAGTGCAAACAAAGAATTTGCTTGGTTACCACCGGATATTCGCTCTGCTGACTCGCTCGGCCCACCACCTCAATAATTTCGGCCATGGCATCAACTCGCTGTGCTTGGCTAAGCCGACTGGGCGTGCGGTAAAAAGGGGTGTAGCGTAGCTCTAAGTAAGCCAGGTTCTCGAAAATATATGCCCCGCGAATCAGGCGGTAGATAAAATAAGGCAAAGCTTCTTTGGTCTGAACACTTTCTACCAAGGTATGAAGCTGTAAATACTCTTCGAGCGTGTCTTTTGGCTGCGTATAAAACTGCTCGAAAGCGGCGTAGCCGTCGAACTCATCTGAAATATCAGGACGATTGCGCTCAAAATAGCGCCACAGCACTCTAGGAACGACGGATCCACCTAAATGCCGATGGAGTTCTGCATATAAGCTCATGGTGATGGCCCTCTATAACTTTTGTTGGCGTATTTGTTTGGCGCGGCAAGAAGTGAAGTCTGAAAAAAGTACTAGAAAGCAAGGCCACCGCCATCGCTATGTACTAGTAGCGCTAACAGAAATCAAGATGGCCCTGGATGAGAGGTCAAAGAAGTTTTTATAGGCCTTGAAAAGGCGGAATGAGGCGAGTGCTTATTATGTGTGAGTTTATAGATAAAAGTACTTAAACTTAATACTTTCTCTTGTACCTCATAACTACGCCATTTGAGGAGAGGGGCGTCCACTTCACTGCCCTGCTTCACTACAGAGGAAACAAGTGGCTACGAGTTGCCATCGACAGTTGACACTACGCTCACAGCTTGGCGATAATTGTTGTTTGGTTGAACTCTAGCAATGTATTCCCTTGGCTAACGTTATTGTTATCGGCGCTCAGTGGGGCGATGAAGGTAAAGGCAAAATCACAGACTTGCTCAGCAAGTCAGCAGACGTGGTTGTGCGCTATCAGGGCGGCGTCAATGCTGGCCACACCGTTGTCGTTTCAGGACAAACCTTCAAGCTACATCTGATTCCATCGGGTATTCTTTACCCCGAGACCGAGTGCATTATCGGTAGCGGCACAGTAATTGACCCCAAAGAACTCATCGCTGAGTTGGACAAGGTCGAGGCGCTAGGCGTTTCTTCTAAAAATCTATTTATTTCGCAGACGGCGCACGTCACCATGCCCTACCACCGCTTGATTGACCAAGCGGCAGAGGAGCGACGCGGCAGCAAAAAAATCGGGACCACCAAGCGCGGTATCGGTCCCACCTACGCCGATAAGTCTGAGCGCACGGGTATCCGCGTCATCGACATGATGGACAAAAATGCGTTTGCAGAGCAGCTGAAATGGACGATTGATGCCAAAAATATCGTGCTGGAGAAGCTCTATGAGTTGGAGCCTTTGAATGTCGATGAGGTGCTGGCAGAGTACTTGGGCTATGCGGATAGATTGCGATCGCACATCACCGACAGCTCCCTGCAAATTTACAACGCGCACCAGCAAAAGAAAAACATCCTCTTTGAAGGTGCGCAGGGTACCCTGCTCGATCTTGACCACGGCACCTATCCCTACGTCACGTCATCGAACCCCGTAGCAGGCGGTGCCTGCATTGGCTCCGGCGTAGGCCCTACCACTATCGACCGTGTCATCGGCGTGGCCAAAGCCTACACCACCCGAGTCGGTGAAGGCCCCTTCCCCACAGAGCTCAGCGACGAAGTAGGCAACATGATCTGCGAAATCGGCGCAGAGTTCGGCACCACCACCGGTCGTCGTCGTCGCTGCGGCTGGTTTGATGGCATAGTCGGCCGTTACGCAGTACGTATCAACGGCTTAGATTGTTTGGCTATTACCAAGCTAGATGTGCTGGATAATCTAGAGGAAATCAAAGTTTGCGTGGCCTACGAGCTAGATGGCCAACGCTGCACCGACTTGCCTAGCAGCGCTGAACAGTTTGCCCGCTGTAAGCCCATTTATGAAACGCTGCCTGGCTGGAAGCAGTCTACAGAGCATTGCCGAACGCTAGAAGACCTACCCGAGACAGCGCTAGACTATCTAGAGTTTTTGGCTAAATTGATCGAAGCACCCATTGCGATCGTATCGTTGGGGCCGAGCCGCGATCAAACCATTATCGTAGAAGATCCTATTCATGGGCCAAAGCGAGCACTCCTCGAAGAGCACACCAGTGCTTTTGGGAAGGTCGTTGCGTAAGACAAAAAGGCCAACGAGATCTTCCTAACGCCTGAGGAGACACTGTGCGATAGATCTGCCACGTTATTGGCACCATGCGAGGACTGTGCGATCGCCCCACCATCAGGTACTATAGATCCTCGGGCTTGTCTGGCCTTAACTCGCTTTTCATTTCACTTGCAGACGACTCACTAAAGACTGAACACTACTCCCATGGATTTAACAATTGACTGCACCCAGCGTGCACCGGAAGACAAGCCCAAAAAACTCCGTCGCGAAGGCACTTTGCCCGCCGTACTTTACGGACACGACGGCTCTAGCTCAATGGCACTGAAGCTCAGCAACTACGATGCTGAAGCGCTCTTGCGCAAAGCTACCGTCAACAAGTCAGTCATCACTGTAAACGTGACTGATGGCGACTGGAGCGGCAAAGTTATCCTGCGCGAAGTGCAAAAGCACCCTTGGAAAAATAAGCTGCACCACCTCAGCTTTTTCTCGATTGCTTCTCAGGACTTTATTGAAGTGAGCATGCCGATTAACTTTGTGGGCGAAGCCGTTGGTGTGGCCAATCAAGGTGGCACGCTAGACATGGTGATGACCGAAGTGCAACTCAAGTGTCCACCCGATGCAATTCCTCAGTCTCTGGATGTAGACGTTTCTGAGCTGGAGATTGGTAGCGCACTTCACGTAGGCGAAATTAAGCTCCCTAAAGGTAGCTCAATTGCAGCCGACGATAAACTACTGGTGGTTTCTGTACTGGCTCCTCGCACCGCAACGGTTGCGGATGAAGAAGGTGAAGCAGCAGTGCCTGCTGACGGTGAAGCGGCTGAAGCAGAGGCTGCTTCCTAGAAAAGCGTTAGCTAGGCTATAAATGTTCATTAGCTAGGCTATAAATGTTCAAAGGCGCTCAATGCATGTTCATTGAGCGCCTTTGTTACAGGTAGCAATCGTTCGGATTGGCTGGGAATAAAGAGAAATCAGCTAACTATCTGAATGGACCACGGCGCGGTCCAGTGAATGAACCATCAAACCGACCTGTCCCCGTCAAAGAAGGAAACCAGCTGCTGACAGAAAACATGTAGTCTCTCGCATTGTTACTTGCGCCAAGCAGTCTATAGTCCCAGGCCTCCTCACTCTGGGCGGCGTAGATCGTTGTATCGTACGCTTCAGCCTCTGAGGCTCCTATCCACGTGACGCGTGCCGTAACCAAGTTGAAATCCTCATCTTCGTAATAAAGGCACCGATCAATTGAAGCTGTTACTTCAACAGGAGTAGGAAACTTAAAGCCATCTGTAATCATGGCAGTCACATTTTCATCTAACGCCTCCTGAATAGCCGGTGTATTGCACCTATCGACTGCTTTCGCAACATTTAAGAAAGTGAGGCTACTCGTTGAAGCAAGCGTAACAGCAGAGCAGCAAACAACGGCTTTCTTGACCAGTTTTTTCATTTATGTCTTTGATAGAGACTACGCGGCAAGCTTATCATCACTCAGCTTACTAGCTGCGACGTATCCAGCCCGACACATTGAGGCACTGAGCGGATTCGACTCAGTGTGGTTCAGCTCAGTGCCTCTGCAACTGATAGTCGCCCAACCAACTACAAAAGCTAGAGAGCTTAGTAAAGGCCGCTCTTGTTGCGACGAGCTCTTTCTTCTAACCGAGTCTCGTGGAGATTTTCGATGGCCTTGGTCTGACTTTCGAGGAAGGAAAGGCGGGCTTCCTGGATATTCTCGATGGCTTTAGTTTGGCTGTTGAGTTGCTCTAGCCGAACTTTTTGGATATCGCTGATAGTTTTGGTTTGGCTTTCGAGAAAGGAGAGACGAGTTATCTGAATGTCTTCAACAGCTTTGGTTTGGCTTTCGAGAAAGGAGAGACGAGCTTCTTGGATATTTTCTACGGCTTTGGTTTGCGTGTCTAAAAATTCCAGGCGATTTTGCTGAATGGAGGAAGACAGAGCTTCAGCGGCATTAGCAACGGGCGCAAAAGTCAACGTAGTAGCAGTGAGGGCAAGCGCGGAAAAGAGAATGTTTTTCATGAGTTGGCTCCGAAGAATTAATGTGTTTGCTTCATTGATTCAACAATGCCATCCGTGAAAGGACGTCAGTTGAAGAAGAATTAAGGGGTGACTGAGAGTAAGCAAATAGGATGAGATGACTGCACCCAGGAAATCTTCAGGGCCCTCTCAGAAATAGGGTTGACGGCCTGTCGGGTTTGGAGTCTATGGAGTGGGCGCACTGCGATTGATAGCGATCTATTAGGTGTATCTATAAGAAGAAGCCTCGCGAAGCTGGCATAATGGCTGAGCCGATCGCCACCCAACAGTTAGCTATGACCGACTCTGCGCTTCCTACTCTCGTCCAGCAAATGCTTCAGCCTGAGTTTTATCCTCATGCGGTGAACGAGCCAATCGGATTTATGCAAACGCACGTCTCTTACGTGATGCTGACTGGAGACTACGTTTACAAGCTCAAAAAGCCTGTGAATTTTGGCTTTTTGGACTATTCCACACTAGAAAAACGAAAGCATTTCTGTGAAGAAGAGATTCGGCTAAATCAAACGGGCGCAGGTGCTTTGTATGTAGGGGTGGTGCCGATTACAGGTAGCGAAGACAAGGCAGAAATTAGTGGGAATAGCGACCCGATTGAGTACGCGGTGAAGATGCGGCAATTTCCGCAGTCGGCGCTGCTGAGCGATCAGTTCTCGCAGGGGCTAATAGATGAAGGGAAGGTGAGATCGCTCGCCACCACCGTCGCAAACTTCCACAAAGCCACGCAAACCAGCGACCACGTGCGCACCTACGGCACCGGCCCTGCAATCCGCCGCGCCATCGACGAAAATTACGATCAAACCGGCAGCTTTACCGGCGAAAGTGTCACGGTAGAAACCCCACAAACTCAAAAGCAGTTCGACGAAACCAAAGCCTACACCGACAGCTTCTTTGAGACGGAACAAGCCCTTATTCAAAAACGCCTAGACCAGGACAAAATTCGCGCCTGCCACGGCGATTTGCACCTCGGCAACATTTGCGAATGGGAAGACACGATCTATCTATTCGACTGCATTGAGTTCAACGAAGAGTTTCGCTTTGTCGACACCATGTTTGACATTGCCTATATCGTGATGGATCTGGAAGTGGCTGGGCGCGAAGACCTCAGCAAGGCATTTTTGAATCAATACGTAGAAGATACCGGCGACTATGAAGGGTTAGAAATTTTGCCTCTATATGTCAGTCGTCAGTCTTACGTACGAGCAAAAGTAACATCGTTCATGCTCGGCGACCCATCTGTTTCGGATGCGGATAAAAAAGCAGCCAGTGAAAGAGCTGCGAAATACTACACACTCGCATGGTCTTACGTGAAAAAAAAAAAGGTAGCTTAGCCGTGATGTCTGGGCTATCGGGCTCTGGGAAAAGCACGACCGCTCAGCAGCTAGCCAAGCAGTCGCATGCTATTCGCTTACGTTCGGACGCGGTGCGTAAGCATTTAGCCGGGATAGATTTGCACGAGAAGGGCGGCGATGAAATTTATACGCCGGAGATGACGGATAAGACGTATTCAAGATTGATTGAGCTAGGTGTGCAGCTGGCGAAAAGAGGCGATCGCATCATTCTAGATGCCAAATTCGATCGCCAAGCCAAACGCCAAGAAGCCCTCACTGCGGCCAATGCCAACAGCCTGCCCATCACCTTTCTCCACTGCACCGCCCCACCCGAAGTCCTCAAATCTCGCGTAGAAAAACGCAGTGGTGACATTGCCGACGCCACCGCTGCCGTATTGGCCAAACAGTCCATGGAGCCTTTCACCGAGGCCGATCCAGTCATAGTTGTAGACACAACTCATTCTGTCGAAGAGATTCAGTCGCTGCTATCCCGGAGCTTTCCGGCACAGTAGAAGCGTAGAACGTAAAAATTGCCCCGTACACTTCCGAATATCCAGACCCGCGCATTTGCATATATATTGAGGGCACCCAAATACAGAAGGCTGGCATCTAGCGATCTTCCCTGGGAAGGACATAGTCATCGCTTCGCCTTCCGCAACACACACGAGACTCATTGCCGTGGCTGATTTAATCATTCCAGCAGCACTCAAAATCTGGCTGATATTCCTGCTGGTATTTATATTTTTTCAGTATCCTGTGCCCTTCAGCATTATCTTTGGGGCGATTGGTGGCATTGCAGGTGGCATCGTCAGCGCCTGGTGGCAGATGAAAGGTGGCAGTCCCTCCGATGGGCCAAAAGGTAAACCCCCAGCAGACAAGCTCAAACGACCAGACCCAGATGGATCTAATGTGAACCCGCGCTGGGACGTTACTTTTCTCAAAAGCAATGCCGCACAACGCCGGTACATAGAACGTAGAAAGAAAGCGCGGATGAGACGCCTCAACAAATAGTTTCGCAGTCGTCTTTGTACTTTCTGTCTTATGTTTTTTCTGTCGAAGCTGCTGCCGCTTTTTGTATACCCGGTTGGCATGAGCTGTCTGCTGATGGCACTTGGACTGGTTTGGATTTGGAAGCATCCTAAGCGGGCTACATGGGCGATCGCACTCTCCCTTTTCATCCTATTCTCCACCAGTAACCCTCTCGTTAGCGACAAGCTCGTCGGTACGTTAGAGCAGCAGTACCTCCCACCAAATCCAGTGCCTACTGCCGATGCGATTGTGGTGCTAGGCGGCGCAACCGCACCACAAGTTGCGCCTCGGCCCTGGGTAGAAGTTTTGGAAGCGGGCGATCGCGTTCTCTACGGAGCCCGTCTCTACAACCAAGGACGCGCGCCAAAAATCATTTTCAGCGGCGGACGAGTCACTTGGCGAGGCGGTAGCGGCAGCTCCGAAGCTAGCGACATGAAAGAAATTGTGCTCACCATGAACGTGCCCGCTACCGACATTCTGACAGAAGACAAATCACTAAACACTAGACAAAACGCCGTCAACGTCAAACGAATATTAGAAGCCCAGTCTATAAACTCAGTGCTGCTAGTGACTTCCGCTATTCATATGCCCCGTGCTGCCGCCATTTTCAGAAAGCTCAACATCGATATCATTCCAGCCCCGACAGACTACTTGGTTCCAGCTGACAACCAAAACCACAGCCTAGAAGGTCGCATTTTGTCACTATTGCCAGACGCAAACGCCACCTTCAACTTCACCAAGGCGATGAAAGAATATGTGGGTTTCGTCATCTACCGACTTCGCGGCTGGACATAGCTTTTGGATATTAAATAGCAAAAGCCGCTAGGATACTAAAAAGATGAGTCCTTGACGGTTTAGGGTGTTTTTTAGTGAAAGCGTTTGAAGGACCAATGCTCGAATATTTGATGCCCAAGTCAGCTGAAGTACGTCAGCTAAACGAAATGCTAGAGGCGCATCAAGCAGCTATTACCTTTCAGCAAGAGGTAGACCATCGGCAAGCCTTTGAGGACTATTGCCAATGGTACTACCGACTCGCAGAGCAAAACCAAGCTGAAATGCAGGCGATGCAAAATGATGCAGACTCATTCGTCTGGTGGCTAGGCCGCAAAAAGGATGCAATGTAGAGTCTCTGTGAAGCTAGTACATTTGCTCTTTTTCTTGTGAGCTGTTGAATTAAAATATTACAAGTGGGGTAGTGTAATACAACGCGAATTTAACCAACTAGCTACTAGGTGAAAAGTATTATGATGCGAGCCGTTGACGTTGCTCATTACTTTTTATGCCAATTAGATGCTGACGCAGGCGATTTGATTTCCAATCTCAAGCTTCAGAAGCTCTTGTATTATGCGCAAGGATTTCATCTAGCAGTCTGTGATGAACCGCTATTTGCCGAACCTATAGAAGCATGGACTCACGGCCCGGTAGTTTCAGCGGCCTACCATGAGTTCAAAGAATATAGCTCTAGCGCAATTCCTTGTCCAGTTGGATTCGATTTCAATACCTTTGATGCCGAGACCTCAGAGCTACTAGATGAGGTTTACTCTGTGTACGGTCAGTTTTCTGCATGGAAGCTTCGAGAGATGACTCATGAAGAGTCGCCGTGGCGAGAAACATCTTCAGGGCAGCCAATATCGCACGAAAAGCTGAAGCAATATTTTCAAACTCAATTAGTTAGCGAGAATGCCTGATAAGCGCAATAAAAGGCTCAAAAATAAAAAAGGAGCTGGCGGGAAAAAGATTCTGGTGCCGCCCACTAAAGACACACTCTCTTCAGATCTGTTTTGTCCCATTTTCTCGTTTGAGTATCTTCAAAAAGACTACTGTGTCAGAGACTGTCAAGCTGCAGAGAAAGCAGATTTTGCGGTCCAGCTGAGACAGCTCAGCGAATTGACCTGGAGGGAACTCAGGGCTGCTCCCAAACACGGATTGGGTTACGAAAAAATTTCACAGAGTGCGATTCAGCCAGCCATTCCACCTCACATTACAAAGGACGTAAATCTGATAGCGTTCAGGTTTTCAGGGGCAAAACCAATGGTCGGTTACCGAGACGGTAGACTCTTCTATGTAATCTGGCTGGATAGGGCTTTCTCTCTTTATAATCACGGCTCGTGACACAACGATGAGAAACCCTCCAGCATTGCTTTCTTAGGCTTGGCTTCTCTATATTACTATGCTCACAGATAGCTGAATTCCTATACGAACGGCCACTTTTCTCCTGTAGAAATTCTTGAACTGCTCGATACGGTGCTGGAAATTCTTGGTGTGAAGGAGAAAGCACTGCGTAGTAAGCAGGTGATTCAGCTGAAGAAGTGCTGTGGGCTGACAGGGTTTGAGGCGCTACAGAAGTTTGAGGATGTGCATGCCTATCCGGTTACTGAGCGTAGTCGTTCACAAAGTATCCGCATGGCGAATAGCCAAAACCTACCGGTCAACCCTGACCAGCTTCACCATGAAAAAGCCATCCATATTCTGCCGATGAGGCCACACCTTCACCCAGCCTTCCTCCGTCGCCGCCACACCAAAGTCAGCAGCAGGCGGCTCAATCCGCCAATCCTTGTGCTCACCGAGGAACCACCGCACCTGCGATTCGTTTTCATCCGGGTGCAAGGTGCAAGTAGAATACACCATCACGCCACCCGGCTTTACCCAAGTCGAAGCGTGGGCAAGCAGCTCCCGTTGCAGCGTCACCAGCCCAGCAACCGACTCAGGGGTTTGTCGCCAGCGGGCATCGGCATGGCGGTTCAGCGTGCCTAGTCCCGAGCAGGGGACATCTAGCAATACGCGGTCAGCTATATTTTCGAAAGTGGGTTGATTGCGACTGTCGCACATCAGCGGACGCACAATTTCAGAGCCGAGCCGGTCGATGTTCTTTTGAATTTTCTTGGTGCGAGAGGCAGTGCGATCGCAACTCCACACAACCCCTTCCCCTCGCATCAACTCCGCCACATGCAAACTCTTCCCCCCCGGCGCCGCGCAAGCATCAATCACCGTCTCCCCCGGCTGAGGAGCTAGCAAATAGCTCACCAGCTGAGCGCTGCTATCTTGCACCGCCCACCAGCCCTCTGCATAGCCAGGAAGAAGTGCGATCGCCCCCCGATGCCCCTGCAACCTCAAAGCCGAAGGCACACCCTCCACCAGCACCGGCTCCACCGGCTCCGTCCGAAAAATCTCCTGCGCTTCCGCCAGCGAATGCCGCTGTAAATTAATTCGCAAATCCAAATGAGGCGATTGGTTAAACGCCTCACACAGCGCCGCCACTTCCGGCTCCGGCAACATCGACTGCCACACTCGCACAATCCAATCGGGAAAACTATGTAAGACACCAAGCCGTTGTGTAGCGACTTCAGGCAGCCTCAGCGGGTCAGCCCCGGACTCAGCTTGGCGAATATAGGCTCGCAGCATACCGTTCACCACACCGCTCAGCTTCCCTAGCCTCTGCGTCTTCGCCAACTGCACAGTAGTATCCACCACCGCATGGTTCGGCACATGGCTCAAATAGCGCAGCTGATAAAACCCCAACCTCAATATCTGTAAGAGATCGGCCTGCTGCTGACTCGCCGAGCGCTTACCAAACTGGTCGATCAGCGCATCTAACGTACGCTGCCGCCGTACCGTGCCATATACCAGCTCCGTCACCAACCCTTTATCCTGACCACTCAGCCCAGACTCACTGAGCTTGCGATCGATCACTACATCAGCAAAAGCGCCCCGGTCAATAGCTCGGAGCGCTTCAAATGCAATCTGTCTAGCCGTTTTAGAGCCAGCTCTGTTGGGCTTTGGTCTAGTAGTAATAAGGCGAGCCCTCGAAAATAGCTATCGTTTACTTACGCTTACCGATGCCAGCACCTCGACGAATTGGCATCGCCTCTCTAGACGCATCGCCGCGTCTACGCTTATCGCGCCATTCAATTGCAGTAAGGTACACAACCCCGCCGGTCACCACAATCAGCAGCACAAAAGCCAAAACAGCCATCACAACAAGCAATTGATTTTCAGACGCTGCGCTCAGAAAAGAATCCATATGTTTCTAGTCAGTAGTTCTACAGGCCCCCTTTCAAACAGCCGTTAATTAGAATCCGTTGCGACCCCAAATCACCATGGAGATAGAAAAGGTAAAGCAAGCAAACAGAGAAACCCAACCCAGCGTCAAAATGTCCATAGTTATATTTTGGCTAACTTTTAAAGTGTAAATTCTTCGTTTTCTATCATACGGTAAAGTTAGTGTCGTCTGAGACAGCAGCGGTAGTATTTGCACCGGTTTACAACCGAAATGATTGGAAAGAACAACGTGATACCGTCCGAAATATCTGTCGCCGAGGCACGACTAGAATCGATCAAAGCGGGATTAATCAGCGCTGGTGCAGTAGGCGTCATTGCAGGCATCGCAATGCTTAGTGCGTTTTTCACAAGCACCCCACTGCCATTGCCAAACAGCTATTTCGGCTGGTTCGTTAATTTAGCAGTCGCAATTACCTCAGGCTTTTTCTTCGGTGTTACGTATCGTTACATCGTGCGGCAAGATGACAACCTGCATCTGGGTGGTGGGGCAGTAGGGGCGTTTGCTTTTGTGCGATCGCTCGCCCAAATAGAAGCCACCTGGGACGACACCTTCGCCTTCCTCACCTGGATACTCATCACAGGCGAAAGCTTTCTATGGTTCGTCACCGCTCGCTACACGCTCGACTGGGCAATCGCCAAAAAATGGATAAAGCCTATTCAGTAAACCTATTCAGCAACTGGTCACGCTACAGCTCAAAGACATCTACAGCCTTCTTAGTTCGCTGCATCGACAAATCAATCGCCGAAAAGACCTTATTACTCGTCTTGTCACTGTTAAGGCAACGTACGGTCAGCATGGCGACTCCCGCACGTGGAATCGAGCCCGCTACGGTCACATCTTCCGTCAGCACTTCTTGACCCGTAGCCGATTCTGATACCAGCCCTCCTGGGCGAATCACGGTGTAAGTGAGTCCACTAGCAGCAAGATGGGCTTCTGCCTGCGCTTTTTCCTTGAGTACGGGCCCCAAAGTTTCTAGCACATTCTCCGGTAGCGCCTGCGCACTGTCTCCGCTGCCAATAGAGCTCATTAAAATAAAGCGCTTTGCACCAATGGCCGCTGCGGCATCGATCAGATTCTTGTTGCCTACAAAGTCAGCGCGGGTCGTTCCATCTTCTGGCAAGCCACCAATAGTACTGATAACAGCTTCTATGGGAAAATCACCCATAATCTGTTTCATCATGACAGATTCCAAAGCATCCCCTTTCACCACCGTGACGCCCATGGCAACAAGGTCGGCTTCAGCGTTATCGCTCCTTAGCAAGGCCAGTACCTTACGTCCCTCAATCACCAGCTGCTTAGCAATTTCACGGCCAACCCCTCGGCTAGCGCCTGCAAGAAAAATGTAGCTCATGTGCCTTTGCGTTCCCTTACTGTGCGTTCTCTACTGTGTTTTCAAAAATGGTAGATAGCTCTCAGTCTACAGGGGAATTTCGGGTTATCCACACCCCCGCAAGGCGGGTAGGAAGTCTGTACAATCAGGTAAACACAACCCAATGATCGAGTAGCTTCTAATGATTCCAACCGTTATTGAGCAATCGGGACGCGGCGAGCGCGCTTTCGATATTTATTCACGCTTGCTCAGAGAGCGAATTATCTTCTTGCACGGCCAGGTCACTGCCGACTCCATGAACCTGATCGTGGCGCAAATGCTCTTTCTAGAAGCTGAAGATCCTGAGAAGGATATCTATTTATATATCAATTCACCGGGTGGTTCCGTATCGGCAGGGCTAGGTCTTTACGACACAATGAATCACATTCGCCCGGATGTCGCCACTATTTGTATGGGCCTTGCCGCTAGCATGGGTGCGTTTCTACTCAGCGCGGGCGCAAAAGGTAAGCGCATGATTTTGCCTAATGGCCGAGTGATGATTCACCAGCCCTCTGGCGGTGCACAAGGTCAGGCGACTGATATTGAAATTCAAGCAAAAGAGATTTTGTATCTAAAGACCATGCTGAACGAAGCCATGGCAAAGCACACTGGGCAACCTTACGACAAAATCAAAGAAGACACTGAACGTGATTTCTTCATGTCTCCGCAAGAAGCGATGGAGTATGGTCTCGTCGATCAGGTAATCGATCGTCATGCGGTTGGCAGCAGACCAATGCCGGTGAGTTAGTCGAGTCGTTAGCATTTGTAGGCATGCAATACATCACTGCACTCTCCAGGTTCCCCTTGATAAGGGGAACCGCAAAGGAGGGGTTCCCAACAAATTACGCCACACATCGAAACCCCTCCGTTGGTTCCCCTTGATAAGGGGAACCCGAACGACAAGAACGATCACTTACAGCAAGGACCAACACCTTGCAACGATCATTCATCCACAGAAAAGGACAGCCGCAGTTGTAGCGGCTGTCCTTTTTTTCAATATTTAAACGCTACCCTCAATCCTTATCGAAAGAGCACTCCACCGTAATACTCAAATTACTCTCCGCCGTGCCCTTCGTCACATAAGGAACGCCAGCCTCACCCGCAATGCGAATACCAAACTGCAATGTCACCTTATCCACATTGCCGCCAGCCATATCCTTGAAAGCGTTCAACGTCTGATTCGTATAGGTACGAATAGTCCCTTCAATCGCCTTAAAGCTCTGAGACGCGACTGCTGCACTCTTCGCAGAGAGTCCGCCACTGTCCTCATTCCCAGACAAACCGCTAAAGCCACGGGAGCTACCGCTACCCCAGCCCCCTTTTTGCCCACCGCGCACTTGCTCTTCTTCGTCATCGGGCGCTGAGTTTATGGCTTGCTCGTCGGGCGCAACGTTGACGTCCTCTGTAGACTCAATATAGATTTCACTGCCGTCTTCGAGCTGAATAGGAATCAGTTTTGCTGCCATGATGAGGAAGTCTCCGGTGTAGATACAAAGGTGTATGCAAACTAGGTGTAGTTTTCCCTACTGTGCAACTTTCATTGCTTTATCTATAAAATAGAGATAACTCCCCAGACCTCATTCATCCATGGCCAACCTTTACGCCAGCGAAGAAGCTCAGCAGATTTTACAAATTGCGATCGCAAAAGAAACCGAATCAGGCGACCTAACCCGCACACAGCTCGCCGAGATCGCTGCCGAGCTCAACATCGCCCCGGAAACGCTTTGGTCTGCTGAGCGAGAGTGGATCGCGCTCAAGAGTGAGTCTTCGCAGCAAGCGCTTTTCAATCAGCAAAAGCGGCAAAAATTTCACCATCATCTGATGCGCTACTGCATCTTTAACAGCTTTTTGTTTTTGCTTAGCCTAGCGACAGGGTGGTATGGCTTACTGGGGTTTGTTGCTATTACCTGGGGCTGTGGAGTGACGCTCCACGGATGGAGAGCCTATCAGGTCAAAGGCTATCGCTACCAAAAAGACTTTGAAAACTGGCAGCGGCGACAGCAGGTTAAGCAGTCTGTTCGGAGCCTATTCAATCGATTCTTGAATGTGTAGTGTATCGCTCACAAAATGTATCGCTCACAAAAAGCAGCTGTACTGACCTAACTCACCTCGGCAGGCACCTTCTCCAGCATGAGCTTCGAACTCTTGACCTGCATCGGAATAACAATAGGATAGTCACCTGTAAAGCAAGCAGAGCAAAAGTTATTGACCCCTGCGTTGGTCTCTTCGAGCATGCCTTCCCAGCTGAGATATGCCAGTGAGTCAGCCCCTAGCTGCGCCTCAATTTCTTTAACGGTTTTGGTCGCGGCAATCAGCTGATCTTGGTTATCGGTATCAATACCGTAGAAGCAAGGATGGGTTACTGGCGGCGACGAAATACGCATGTGGACCTCGGTAGCGCCTGCCGCATACAGCATTTGTACGAGCTTGCGACTGGTTGTACCCCGTACAATCGAATCGTCCACGATGAGAATACGCTTACCTTCTAGCACGTCACGCATAGGGTTGAGCTTCATGCGAATGCCGGTTTCTCGCATCGCCTGAGTCGGCTGAATGAACGTGCGGCCCACATATCGATTTTTGATCAGGCCTTCTGCATAGGGAATGCCGGAATACTCTGAGTAGCCAATGGCAGCCGGTACGCCCGAATCTGGCACAGCCATAATCAAGTCCACATCAGCAGGGGATTCTTTAGCAAGTCGCTGACCGATTCGCTTGCGATAGCTGTACAGGCTCTCCCCATGAAAGACGCTATCAGGCCGGGCAAAATAAATCATCTCAAACACACACAGCTTGCGTTCAGTCTGTGTGTCCCACTGAATAGATTTCACTCCGTTACTGTCGATCCATAACATCTCGCCCGGTGCCACATCGCGTAAATAGGTCGCACCAACGATGTCTAGGCCGCAGGTCTCGGAGGCCACGACATATTTGCAAGGACCATAGCCGCCCTCCCCATTTTCCTGAGGCGAGGTGTTGCCAATATGGCCCAGTACTAGTGGGCGAATGCCGTGAGGGTCACGGGTAGCCAAAATGCCACCCGGTGTACCAACAACAAGGCTAAAGGCCCCTTCACAACGTTTGCAGGCAGCGATCGCACCTTCAATCCAATCACTGCCATCATCAACCGCTTCTGCCAGCGCAAATGCAATCAGCTCAGAATCAGACGTTGTCATCAAGTCATGATTTCGCTCCAGCAGAGCATCTCTCAGCTCACCCACATTCACAATATTGCCGTTGTGTGCCAGTGCCAACTGCCCTAGCCGAGTCTTGACAACAGCAGGCTGAGCATTTGCCGCATGGCTCGATCCCGTTGTTGAGTAGCGCGTATGCCCTACCGCTAACTGCCCTGGCATTGTGTGCAGCTTATCGTCAGTAAACACCTGCGAGACCAAGCCCATGCCCTTGTGAGAATGCACCTCACCCTGGTCAAAAGCGGCAATCCCAGCAGACTCCTGGCCTCGATGCTGAAGCGCATACAGACCAAAATAGGTTAGCGTCGCCACCTCTGCGGTGGGTGCGTACACCCCAAACACCCCACAGGCTTCTTCCGGCTTATCGGGACGATCTTCAGTCACGGTGCCAGTCGCAATGTCAGTCTCAACGTCAGACATAGGCTCAGAACTCTCAATAGACGCATTAGAGGCAATGGACTGGAACATGCTTGATTCAAACTCCAATGGAAACCAGGTACAAACAAATCGCGGCCATCGCTAGCGAAGCAACAAAGGCTATACGACTCTTCTAGCAAAAATGAACCTTAAACGACCGGATTTCGAGATATGTACTCAACGGCAAGACAATTAAAACTGAACGGTTAAAACAATAAAACCTACTTTTAATGTTTTTTTAACGTACGCTCAGATCCTATCATTCCCTGAAGAAATATCTGAGCGATTCAGACGAATGCATAGCCCTTTTTATACCGGGTCTCATAGACCCATCTCACCAGTCCTCTGCCCTAATTTTTATTGCACCAGATTGCACCAGATAGAGACCAAAGCCCTGAAGGTTTTAGCTGCCTACCGCAAGTGCCTTGTCAATCGCGGTACTCCATTGTTCCTTTAGTACGGCTACCGATACAGAGAGACTAAGTTGCTCATTCTCTGTGCTCACTTTCAAGGGGTCGCGATCGCCTGTCACATTGCCTAGGGCGTAAAACCGACCGGATAACTGAGCTGAGCAGTATTTCTCCCAGTCAAGCTTGGCAGCAGCAGTGACAGACACTAGAATCCGCGCGCCCCCCTCGCCAAATAACATTGTGTCTGGGCGTAGCTGACCTCTTGTAAGCGTGACAGTTGCCCCTTTTTGGCCACTGATGCAGGATTCTGCGAGTGCGATCGCGACCCCGCCCTCCGCACAATCATGCGCCGAACTCACCCAACCCTGCCGAATGCCATGTCTACACGCAGCCTGCACAGCCAGCTCCAATTCCACATCCGTCCTCGGCGGCTGACCGGCTACTGTGCTGTGAATTCGCTTCAAATACTCAGAACCGCCCAAAGTCACAGTTCCTTCACCTGTGCTATTGGTCCCAACACCCAGCAAATAGATCAAATCTCCTTCGTTCTGCCAGCCCTGGCCACATACCTTCGTCAAGTCAGGAATCAAACCCACCATGCCGACCACTGGCGTTGGATAAATAGGCTGAGGTTTGCCAGCACTGTCCAGCGTTTCGTTGTACAACGAAACATTTCCGCCCGTCACTGGCGTAGAGAATTTGCGACAGCCGTCAGCTAGTCCTCTGCACGCTTCAGCTAGCTGCCAATAGCCCACCGGCTTTTCAGGACTGCCAAAATTGAGATTATCTGTAACGGCAACGGGTTCTGCGCCAACGCAGCTTAGATTTCTGGCGGCTTCAGCGACTGCCGAGAGAGCGCCTTCGTATGGGTTGAGGTACACGTGGCGAGCATTACAGTCCACGGTGGCAGCGAGGCCTGTGTTGGCTTTTGGGTCTGGGTTGATTTGAGACCTCAGCCGAATCACCGCCGCATCCGCCCCGCCCGGCATCGTCACCGTATTATTCTGCACCTGATGGTCGTACTGACGATAAACCCACTGCTTGGATGCGATCGTCGGCGAACTCAGCAACGAGAGTAAAACCTGATTCCAATCTTGTCCATCAATGCCATCAGCCGTCACCTCTGGCAAGTCACTCTCTTGCCAAGCCCAAGCCTGCTGCGCATATTCAGGCGGCTCCGCCATCAACTCCCGCTTATAAATCGGCGTATTATCCGACAGCGCCGTTGCCGGAATCTCTGCCGCCACACCGCCCTCAAACAAAATCCGCACAATCGGCTCTTCAATCACCGTCCCGGCGACCACCGCCTGCAAACCCCAGCGGTGAAAAATATCAATGAGTTCCAGCTCGCGCCCAGCATGAGCCACAAACAGCATCCGCTCCTGCGACTCCGACAGCAAATACTCGTAGGGCACCATTCCCGGCTCCCGCTCAGGAATCAAATCCAAATCCAGCTCAATACCCACACCACCATTCGCCGCCATCTCAGCTGTAGAGCAAGTAATACCCGCTGCCCCCATGTCCTGAGCCGCCGCGACACCCCCGGTCTTAAACGCTTCCAAACACGCCTCTACCAAAGACTTTTCTAAAAACGGATCGCCCACCTGCACCGCAGGCCGATTCGCCTCCGATTCATCGCTCAGCTCCGCACTCGCAAAGCTCGCGCCGCCCATACCGTCTCGCCCCGTCGTAGAGCCCACGTACAGCACCGGGTTCCCAATTCCCACCGCCCCAGACTTCACAATCTCATCGGTCTCCATCAGGCCAATCGCCATGGCATTCACCAGCGGATTACCGCTGTAAGCCTCATCAAAAAAGACTTCGCCGCCCACAGTCGGAACCCCAAAGCAGTTGCCATAGTGAGCAATCCCAGAGACAACGCCTGTAAATATCTGACGCGTACGCGCATCTTCCAAACTGCCAAATCTCAGCGAATTCAATGCGGCAATGGGCCTTGCACCCATCGTAAAAATATCTCGTAAAATACCGCCTACACCCGTTGCAGCCCCCTGAAATGGCTCAATGGCAGACGGATGATTGTGTGATTCGATCTTAAATGCGACCTGCATTCCGTTGCCAACGTCAATCACACCCGCGTTTTCACCAGGACCCACCAGAATTCGTTCTCCTTCGGTCGGAAACTGGCTTAGCAAAGGTCGCGAATTTTTGTAGCAACAGTGCTCCGACCACATCACACCAAACATCCCCAGCTCGGCCCGGTTAGGATGGCGACCCAAGCGACTCACAATCTCGTCATACTCATCGGGCTTTAGCCCTTCCGATTTAATGTCTTCAGGCGAGCAAGCTTCAGACACAGCAGGAGTTGCCATAGGTTTTAAAATCTTGTGAGATGACATTAAGGCGAATCAGCTATCAATTCTATCGTTCATCGCTCCTGCCTATCGCTCTTGCCCATCGCTCATCACCACAAAAAATCGACCTTCCTAGCACTCTCATGTAACACCCCTCTTAACTTCCCTATCAAACGGGTAGTTTCGCGGACGCAACAATCGGTATATATTGTTAAGAGAGCTTAACTATTTTTCTAATAATTCTGAAGCAATAGCTAAGTTACGACCATTCATTCATACAGAGGGCTTTCCATGGCGACTTACAAAGTCACACTCATCAACGAAGATGAAGGCATCAACGAAACTATTGAGTGTGCAGATGATGTATATATCATCGAAGCAGCTGAAGACGCTGGCATCGACTTACCCGCTTCCTGCCGCGCAGGTTCTTGCTCCAGCTGTACTGGCAAACTCGTTTCCGGCACCGTCAACCAGGAAGACCAAGTGTTCCTAGAAGATGACCAAATGGAAGCAGGCTTCGTTCTCACATGCGTGGCATACCCTACTTCTGACTGCACTATCCAGACTCACCAAGAAGACGCACTTCTGTAAGTCTTCTGCTGTGTCAGCCTTCCCAAGTGCTTTAGCAGTGACACCACCCTAACGAAAAACAAAATGCGCCGAAGATGATCTAATTCAAATCATCTTCGGCGCATTTTGTTTTGACACATCCCGCTTATTTGAGCTTGAGCTATTTCAGCAGATCTTTGGGATGGTTCATCTTCTTCAGACTTGTTAGCTCATCTTTTGAAAACGCACTGCTCCGCTTTTCAGGCAGCAGATCATTGAGAGCACTCTCTCGCTGAAAAGAGTTTTTAGCTGTGTCTTTGCTCTCAGGATGGTTTTCATTATTCATCAGCGCATTCTCAACAATCTCACGAATTTCTTCGCCGTAGTACTCAATCGTCTGCTCAGCGGCAGCCAAGTCCATCCCAAAATCAATGTTGTAGGCAACGATCGGCGGCTGACTAGGCAAAGCTGCCGCAGCAGTGCCACTAAACCCAAACACAGCCACAAACGCCACAAACACCACAACCATCCAGCGACTAGCTAAATCACACATCCGCTTTTTCATCCAATTCATCTCCATGATTGCTCAAACCCTATGGCATCAACTGTCTATATCTGTTTTCTTTTTGGCAATAACATCATATTTATTTCTATATAGTTCTATATAGATAGTATAGAGTTTTTAGCTTAATAAAAGGCAACATTTTTGCTCCTTTTGCCCCACCATGATTGGAACCGGCCTCCTCGAGGATAAGAACGTGGAACTTATTAAGGGTGAAGTGGTTGAGATGACTCCTGAAGGATTTCCTGACATTCAGGTCAAAGTCAGCTCCATCATTAAAGAGAAGTAGGTGCCTTCCAAAAGTTACAAAAGACGGCTTCATTGCTTAAAGCATTTAGCGAAGGGAAGTTCTCAATCCAAAAAGCCCTACTCGCAATGCGAGTAGGGCTTTCAGTCAACTATTCAGTTGAGCCGTCAAGGAATAATCTAAAGACTACG